>MDSZ01061581.1_pt1 | contig 37393 bp, 39 predicted proteins | sample 811201 | NCBI WGS metagenome assembly MDSZ01 (sample SAMN05326647, study PRJNA326480) | marine metagenome | isolation source: seawater | place: Indian Ocean: North | collected 2010
CAGTATACCCAAAAAAAAAACCTTTATTTCATGGGATGAATTAAAGAGTCATTTAATATATTCAAATAGAAATAAAAAATTTATTCCTTATAGAACTTTATATTATAAAAGAGACTGGGCATTTTGTTGTAACTACAATCAATACAAGAAATTAAAAAATAATAAAAAGATTGAAATTTATATAGATAGTAAACTTTATAAAGGTAAATTAGATTATGGAGAGCTTGTAATTAAGGGAAAATCTAAAAAAGAAATTTTAATCTCAACTTATATTTGTCATCCTTCTATGGCAAACGATAATCTTAGTGGAATAATTTTGACATCTTTTTTAACAAAAGAACTTTTGAAAAAAAAATTGAATTGGACTTATAGAATAATCTTTATTCCAGAAACCATTGGTTCAATTGCATATTTAAAAAAAAATGAAAAAAAATTTAATAATATAAGTTGTGGTTTTGTAATTTCATGTGTTGGAGGACAGGGTAAAATGTATTTAAAAGAATCTTGGGATGATAAACATTTTATAAATCAATTAGCTCATAGTTGTCTTAAAAAATTTAATAAAAAATATGTTTCAAATAAATTTGATATCAATGGAAGTGATGAGAGACAATTTTCATCAATAGGTATAAGACTTAATACTATAACAATATCTAAAGATCAGTATTATAATTATAAAGAATATCATTCATCGGGAGATAATCTTAATTTTGTAAAATCAAAAAATATTTATAAAACATTTAAAGTTTATCAAGAGTTGATAAATAAAATTGAAAAAAAAAAAATTTATCAAAATAATATCAAGTTTGGCGAACCTATGTTATCTAAATATAATCTTTATCCAAAATTAGGTGGAACTATTATTCCAAACAAAAAATATACTCGTTTGGATTTAATATTGTGGATTTTACATCTTTTAGATGGAACAAAATCTAATGAATTTGTTTCAAATTATTTAGGAGTTAAAATTCAAACTATAAATAAAATATCAAGTAAATTAGAAAAAAAGGGTATTTTAAAAAGAATAAATAAATGAAAAAAAAAATTTTAATTTTTTCTGGGACACATCCAAGACATCTTTATGTTAATTCAGCATTTTTCAATTTTAAGAATTTTGAAATTAAAATTATAGTTATGAAAAGAGAGAGTTTAATGCCATCAACTAAAAGTATTAAAAATTTTAATGATAAAAAAAATTTTATAAAACATTTTACAACAAGAAGTAAAAAGGAAAAAATGTTATATGGAGATTTGAATTATAGAGATGTATATAAAGGCAAAGATTATATTGTATGTTCTTCTAAAAATTTGAATTCTATTGAGACATATAAAATTGTAAAAAAATTCAAACCAGATTTAAGTTTTATATTTGGTGTAGATATATTAAAAGATCCAATTTTAAGATTTATTAAAAAAAAAAATATAAATCTACATTTAGGCTTATCTCCTTGGTATAAAGGATCAGCAACTCTATTTTGGCCCTTTTATTTTTTACAACCTCATTATGCTGGAGCAACGTTTCATAGAATTACCGAAAACTTTGATGAGGGACCAATTTTACACCAAACATTACCTAAGTTAAGAGTAGGACAAGGAATTCATGATGTAGCAAATAACGTGATTATTTCCTCTAAAAAAGATTTAATAAAAATTCTGAAAAAATTTGAAAAAAATAAAAAATTTAATTTTAAGTTACAAAAAAAACATGGAAGAAATTTTTATACAAATACATTTAAACCACATCATTTAAAAATTATTTATTCTCTTTTTAAAGATAAAATTGTTGATTATCATTTAAAATATGGAAGTAGACGGAAATTAAAATTGGTAAAATTCGTATAAATGATTGTACTTGGGTCAAGTGATGCTGGTGCAAAAAAATATTTAAAATCAATTAATTTTTCAAAAAATAAAAAAATTAAGTTTCTTAACTCAAAAACAAGTTTAATAAAAATTAATAATTCTAAAATTGAATTAATAATAACTGGTTCTGCTCAAGGAAATTCTTTAGACAAAGAGTTAATTAAGTTTGGTAAAAAAAAAAAAATCAAAACCATATCAATCATTGAACATTGGACAAATTATATGAGTCGGTTTGTATTTAATAAAAGAAAATTTTTACCAGATTATATATTAGTAAATGACCAAATTGCTTATAAAGATGCTATCAAAGAAGGACTTCCTAAAAATAAAATTCATGTAGTAGGTAATGTTTTTTTTGAGAATTTATCAAAAAAAAAAAATTAAAAAAAACTTATCAAACTGGGCTCAAAAATTAAAGAAAAACAATAAAAATATTTTTATTTTTATCTCAGAAAAAATAAGAGGAGTCAAAAGTATTAAAAAAGAATATTCATTAGATGAATTCGAAACAATCGGGAAGTTGATTAATGAGTTTAAAAATGATGATTTATTAATTATTAAATGTCATCCAGAAGAAAATATATCTAAGTATAATAAATTTAAAAAAAAAAATGTGCTAGTTAAAAAAAAAAATAAACTTAGCAGATTTAGTGCATTTGCCAAAAAAAATAATTGGTATTAAATCTAATTTATTAATTGAATTATCAAATTTTAGGAATGACATAATCAGCTATAGGCCCAAAAAAGATAAAAAATTTATTGGAGAGAAATTAGGAATTTCCAAACTTGTTAGAAATGATTTAAAACGTGTTCTTTATTTAAAAATAAAAAATAAAAATTTGATTAAAAAAAAATTTAAGGGATCAAATATCAAAATAAATAATTTTCTTAAAAATATAAAATGAAAAAAATTAAAGTCGCAGCATCAATTCAAGCAAGAATGAATTCAAAAAGATTTCCAGGAAAAGTTATGAAAAAAATTCTAGGTAAACCTATTATTCAATTACAGATTGAAAGATTAAAAAAAAGCAAAAGAATTGAAAAAATTATTGTAGCAACCTCACTAAATAAAAAAGATGATAGATTATTTAAATTTTGTAAAAAAATCCCTGGCATAATCATTTTTCGTGGATCTGAAAACGACGTTTTGGGAAGAATTAGCAAACTAATCGAAAGATATAAAATTGGTACTCATGTGGAATGTTTTGGTGACTCACCTTTGTTAGACCCTAAAATAATTGATCAGTATATTGAAAAATTTAGAAAAAATAATTTTGATTGTATTACGAACACTTTAAAAAACACTTATCCTGCCGGTCAAGAAATAATGATTTATAAAGGAAAAAAATTATTACAGTTGAATAAAATAATAAAAACAAGTGATCAATTAAGAGAACATGTTGGTTATAACTTTACAAGATTCAAGGATTTATTTTTAATAAAAAATATTGTTGCCCCAAAAAAATATAATTTTCCAAACATTTATATGGAGATTGATAAGCCAATAGATTTAATCTTCATAAAAAAGATTTTTTCTAATTTTTTAAAAGAAGGTGATATATATTTTAGCTTAGATCAAATATTAAACTTTTTAAGGCAAAATAAAAATCTATCTAAGATTAATAATAAAGTTTATAGAAGATGGAAAAAATTAAAAAGATGAAAAATAATTTTAAAGCTATAATTGTTGGTTGTGGAAATATTGGCTCAGGTAAGTCAAAGTTTAAAGACCATAGTCATGCTTACAATTACAAAATAAATAAAGATATTTCGTTAGTTTGTGGAGTAGATAATAATATTAATAAATTGAAAAATTTTAAGAAAATATATAAATGTCCAACAGAAAAAAAATTACAAATTGCATTAAAAAAATTTAATCCTAATGTAGTTTCTGTATGCACTACTGACAAAAGTCATTTTTCGATTGTAAAATCAATAATTAATTCAAAAAATAAACCTCAATTAATTTTTTTAGAAAAACCATGTTTTCAAAATTTGTATGAATACAACTATATACTTAAAAAGTTAAAAAAAAGTAAGATAGAAATATTGGTAAATCATACCAGACGTTTTGATAAAAATTTTATTAACTTAAAAAAGAAAATAAAAAAAAATGTTTTTGGAAAATTAATAAGTTCACATTCTTTTTATTATGGTGGGTGGTTACACAACGCAATACATCTTGTTGATGATTTAAATTTTTTGGTAGGAACTTCTTTTAGTATTCTCAAAGTAAATAAATCTGTTTTGAATACTAATAAAAATTCGATAGATGTTGTTTTAAAAAATAAAAAAGGGCCTTCAAGGTTTTTATTTACTTCTATTGATGACAAATATTTTCAAATATTTGATACGGATCTTAGATTTGAAAGAAAAAGAATAAACATAAATAATTTTGGAAATAAATTTTATATACAAAGCAAATATAAAAATAAACTAAATGAAAATGTTTTATCAGAACAAAAATCGATAATTAATATTTCAAATAATAGTATGAAAAATGCGATTTCAATGATTTCAAAATTCCTAAAATTAAAAAAAAAAAAGGTCCTATTGAATTATAGACTTCAAGATATTAAAAATACTATGAAAACAATGTGGGAAGTGCAAAAAAAATATGAAAATCAACTTAAAAAATAAAAAATTAGCAATTAATGGGGGGAAGAAAGTAAGAACAAAAAAATGGCAAAATAATATCACAACTGGATCAGAAGAATTAGATGCTGTTAAAAAAGTTTTAAAAAATGGTAATATTTCTCTATTTGAAGGATCAGCCAATCCAGAGTCCCCATTTTCTTTTAATGGTGGTCCAGTTGTTCAAAAGTTCGAAAAAGAATGGTCAAAATATTATAAATCAAAATATTCGATATCATTTAACAGCGCCACTTCATGTTTGTTTGCTGCGATTGGTGCACTGAAAATTGGGTATGGAGACGAGGTGATAGTTTCACCATACACTATGACAGCCTGTGCTATAGCTCCTTTAATTTATGGAGCAATACCAGTTTTTGCTGATGTTGAGGAAAATACGGGCTGTATAGACCCTAAATCATTTGAAAAAAATATTTCAAAAAGGACTAAGGCTATAATATTAGTTCATCAATTTGGTTTTCCTGCAAATATGAAAGAAATCAAAGCTATAGCTAAAAAAAACAATATTAAAATAATTGAAGATTGTGCTCAAGCACATGGGGCAAAATATAAAGGTAAATTAGTTGGGACTTTTGGAGATATTGGAGTTTTTAGTTTGAATGTCAACAAAACTATTCAATCTGGAGAAGGAGGAGTTTGTATAACAAACTCAAAAGAAATTTCAAAAAGATTGAGATTAATAAGAAATCATGGGGAGGCTGTAGTAGGTCCACTTAATTATAAAGAGATAGTAAATATCGCAGGATTCAATTATAGAATGACAGAATTAACTGCTTCTATAGCGTTAAAACAGCTTAAAAAACTAAACAAACTCAACACATATAGAATTAAATTAATTAATTATTTTTTAAAAAGAATTGTAAAATTTGATTTTTTAAAACCATTTCCAGGAAGAAAAGAATGCTTAAGTTGTAATTGTAAAAAAAGATGTAAAAATACTTTTTATGTAATGCCATTACACTTTGAAAAAAGAAAAATAAACATATCAAGATCAAAGTTTGTTAAAATATTGAATTTAGAGGGAATAAAATTTTATGAAGGTTATACAAAACCGCTTTATTTTCAGCCCCTTTATCAAAAAAAATATTTGTTTAAGTTTGGTTATCCATTTAAAGCTAAAGAAAATTTAAAATCAAATCAAGTATATAAAAAGGGTATTTCACCTATCGCAGAAAAATTACATTTTGAAAAAACATTAATTAATGAACACATAAGATACCCACATAAAAAAAAAGATATTAATGATATAATTAATGCAATTAGTAAAATAGTAAAATAATATGAAAAAGATCATTAATTTCTGCAAAATTTGCTTGAATCATGATGAACAAGATTTTAATTTATCAGATAAAATAAGATCTAAACCAAGTGTTTTCAAAAATGGATTATGTCAAGTTTGTACTTTTGAGACAAAAAAAAAGAATAATAAAATTAATTGGAAACTAAGAAAAGAAATATTGAAAAATATTTGCTCTGAAGCAAAAAATAATAAAAAAGGAGTTTATGATTGTATTATTCCTGCTAGTGGAGGAAAGGATTCATTACGACAAGCCACATATGTAAGAGATGAGCTTAAATTAAAACCACTTATCATATCACTGTCATACCCTCCTGAACAAATCACAAATTTAGGAGCTGAAAATTTTTCTAATTTAGTGGAGAATGGATTTGATTGTCTAACACTTACTTTAGATCCTATTAAGTGGAAAGAATTAATGAGACATAGTTTTTTTAAGTTTTGCAACTGGTGTAGATCAACAGAAATGGCTTTATATGCATCTCCTATTCATCTTTCATTATTTTATGAAATCAAATTATTATTTTATGGTGAAAATTTTTTATATACTGTTGCTCATGGCACAAAAGATGAAGGTGAGAGCTGGGACGCGATAAATTTATATCAAGGAGGTAACACAACAAAAGGTGGAACTAAAAGTCTTGAATATAAAAAAGGATCTGAGTTTGATTATTATTTTTATAATTATCCAGACAAAAATAAAGTCAAAGACAGTAAAACAAAAATTGTTTATCTAGGGTATTTTTTAAATGACTGGTATGGATATAAAAATGGCAAACTAGCAATAAAAAAAGGTTTTAAAATTAGAAAAGATAAAGCAAAAAATACTGGAGATTTATGGGGATTTTCAGGAGTTGATGAAGATTTTAGAATAGTTAATCAGCATTTAAAGTATTTAAAAAGAGGTTACGGGTTTGTAACGGATCAAGTATGCGAGGGAATTCACCAAGGTATATTTTCAAGAAAAGAAGCTGTCGAATTAGTAAAAAAATATGATGGAAAATGTAGTGAAAAATATATAGAACAATTTTGTAAATTTTTATCCATAACAAAAAAGCAATATGAAAGTGTTGTTGAAAAATTTGTTAATAGAAATTTATTTTATAAAGAAAATGGCAAATGGAAGAGAAAGTTTGAAATTTTTTAATAACTAAATTTCAAAAACAAATAATGTTTGGATCAATTATCAATTACGGTGCTGGCAATATAGCTTCTGTAAAAAATGCTTTAAAAAACCTAAATATAAATAACAAAATAACTAATGAAAAATCAATTATTAAAAAAAGTGACTTCTTGATATTACCGGGTGTTGGGTCTTTTCCATATGCAATAAGTTCGATGAAAAAAAAAGGCTTAATTGATGAAATTTTAACTCATGTTCAAATAAAAAAAAAACCAATTTTAGGTATTTGTCTAGGTATGCAACTATTTTTTTCTGAGTCTAATGAAATAGAGTCTACAAAAGGTTTAAATTTCATTAAAGGGAATATTTTAGAAAATAAAAATACAAAAAAAAAAAATAATTTCTCAACAAATATTGGTTGGTATCAATTAAAAAAATTAAAAAAAGATCCTGTTTTTAATGAAATTTCTGATGACGATTTCTTTTATTTTTTGCATTCTTACAAAGTAAATTTAGGTTTAAGTAACAAAAATTTAATTGCGATAGAAAAACAAAGTAAAATAGCCGCAATAGTCAAAAAACAAAACATATTAGGTCTACAATTTCATCCAGAAAAAAGTGGAAAAGCAGGAATAAAAATTTTCAAAAATTTTTTTAATATGATTAAAAAAGATATTTTATGAGAAGTAGAATAATTGGTCTTATATTGATTAAAGATGGTTTAGCTGTTCAAAGTATTAATTTTAAAAAATTTTTACCTCTAGGAAGAGTAGAAAATTTAATAGAACACTTATTAAGATGGGGAATAGATGAGATTACTTTGCTAGATATTACTAAAGATATTGAATTTAAAGATAGGTTTTACAAAAATTTGAGAAATATTTCACGTAATTGTAATGTTCCAATTGCTGTTGGGGGAGGAATAAAGAATATTAAGAATGCAGACTTTATATTTGCTAATGGTGGTGATAAAGTTATTATAAATACTGAATTCTTTAATCATCCAAAAATTTTAAATGATTTATCTAATAAATATGGGAAACAATCAGTAATACTATCAATTGACTTAAAAAAAATTGGAAACAATTATTTCATATTTATCAATAATGGTAGAACGAAAATGGATATTAATTTTAAAAGTTTTATTAAAAAAATTGATTACCTAGAAATAGGAGAAATATTAATTAATTCTATTGATAGAGATGGAAGTAAAAAAGGTTATGATTTGGAATTATTAAAACTTGTAAAAAAAAATGTAAATATTCCAATTAATTTCACAGGCGGAGTAGGAAAAAAGGAACATTTTATTGAACCACTATTGTTAAAAATTAATGGATTATGTTGTGGAAATTATTTTTCATTTAGTGAAAAAAGTGTTTTTACAGTCAAAAATTTTTTAATTTCCAAATATAAGAATTTAATTAGATATAAATATTAATGAATTATTGTTCTCTATGCACATATCCTAGTAACCATCCATTAAATTTAATTTTTAATAATAATAATATTTGTTCAGGATGTATGATCCATAAAGAAAAGTATCAAATCAATTGGAAAAAAAAAATAATTCAACTTAAAAAAATAGTTAGTCCTTACAGAAATAAAAAATATTATGATTGTATAGTTCCAATAAATGGAGCAAGAGACTCATATTTTACATTACATGTTGTGAAAAATATTCTTAAGTTAAATCCAATTTTAGTGAATTACAATACACACTACAATACTGAGGTAGGTTTTAGGAATATGAATTATTTAAAAACATTACATGGTTGTCCACATCTTAATTTAACCATAGATCCTAAAACAGTAAAAAAAATAACAAAATATACATTGGAAAAATTTGGAAATATTTATTGGCATTGCATAGCAGGACAAACAGTTTTCCCGGTACAGGTAGCCGCAAAAATGAGAATACCATTAATTATTTGGGGAGCACATCAAGGAATTGACCAAGTTGGTATGTTTTCTCATTTAGATGAAGTTGAGATGTCTAGAAGGTATAGAAAAGATCATGATGTTTTTAATTTTGAAGCAGAAAAATTACTAGAAAAAACAAAGTTAAAAAAAGAAGACTTACATAATTTTTTTTATCCTAATAATGAAGAATTAAAAAGAATAGGAATAAAAGGAATTTATTTGAATAATTATTTTAAATGGGACAGCAAGTCACAAAATGAACAAATGATTAAAAAATATAATTATGAGACTAACAAGCAAAATAGGACATTTGATAATTATCAAAATATAGACTGTTTAATGTATTCTAATATTCACGATTATTTTAAATTAAGAAAATTTGGCTATTCCTTAGTGTCAGATCATTGTTCACGAGAAATAAGACTTGGTAGATTAAAAAGAGAGGATGCACTTTATTTAATTGATCATTATAGATACAGAAAACCAAAATATGAAAAATTTTTTATAAATTGGCTTGGTATTAGTAAAAAAAAATTAAATTACTTTTATGAGAAATTCACCAATACCAATATATGGAATTATAGAAAAAAAAAATTAGTTCTTAAAAATGATTTAATAACTGAAGAAATTAAAAATGACAAAAATAAAAAAATAAAAGTTAATAGAATTTTGAAAAAATTAAATTTTATAGTATCAAAAAGAAATAATAAAATTACACCCAATCAAATTCCAAGTTTATATTCAAAAGGTTTTTTTAATGAATAATCTTTATTTAACTTTTGCTGATTTTAAGAAAACTAAAAGAAGTGGAAAAAGTTTTTTTTTAGGGCCATGGTTTAATGAAAATAAAATTTTTTTAGGGAAAAAAAGCCTTGATTATCATTGGCTTAACCTAAATAAAATTGAAAAAGATTATAGGTATTTGTATAGATTAAAAAAAAAAATTTTTATTTATTTAACGAAAAAATTAAACAAATATCATTCATTAAATTATTCAAATCAGAGTTGGTCAATAGTTATTGAACCTTTTTTACAAATGTACTTAACAATATTGTTTGATAGATGGGAAATTATAAGTAATTTGAATAATAAAAGAAGATATAATGTTAATTTTTATAAATTCAATGAAAAACAAAATGATTTTAAAGATACAGAAGATTTAATTAATAGATCATTCCAAGATCATTGGAATCATTGTCTTTTTCAAGATATTTTTTTATTCAAAAAATTAAAGAATATAAGAATTAGAAATTCAAAAAGAAGTTTGATTGGTAAAAAAAAATTTATTGATGATCAAACTGTAAATTCTTTTAAAGAAAAATTGATTGAATCAATAATAAATTTTACTTGCATTTTTAAAAAAAAATTTGATCTCTTTTTCTTTGATCATTCTTTTTCTAAAAAATTTTTTTTTAAAATTCACATAATAAATAAATCTTTTCCATATTTTAATAATAAAATTCCAAAATTAAAATTTAATTACAGTTTATCAAAAAAAAACATTCAATTAAGAGAAAATATATTTATTGATTATCGGATAAACAAAAAAGATTTATTTGAAAATTTTTTTGTTAATAAATTTAAAAAAGACATTCCGACTTTTTTGATTGAAGATTTTAAATTGATTAATTCTCAAATAAATAAATTTGATATAAAACCTAAATTTATTTTTAGTCAACACAATCATTGGTATAATCAAATTTTTAAGACTTGGTTAGCTAATAAGGTTAGTAATGGATCAAAGCTTATAATTATGGAGCATGGAGGAAGTTTTCCATATAGATATCCTTATTTTAATTTTGAGGAAGATATGAGTGATTATTTAATTAAGTGGTTTAAACCTATGCATAAAAAACATTATCAAATTTCTGGATTTCAAATTTATAAAAATAATTTAATCACAGAAGGAAATTCTGAACAAGAGTTTTTAGACAGAAAAAATTGTACTGTAATATATGATAGATTCTTTAATTATACTCTTACTATACCTCAACCAGTAACAGGATCGGATTATATAGCTTTTAATAATTTAAAAGATTTTGAAAGAAATTTAAATGAAGATATCAAAAAAATACTTAAAATAAAATTTCATCCAACTGATTATAAAAATATGATGAGTGTAAAAAAAATATTTTCAAAATATAAAGAAAAAGAAAAAAATATTGCTAATTCATTTAAAAAATCTAGGTTTATTATTTGCTTTTATCCAGAAACAACTTTTTCAGAGGCAATCAGTCTTAATATTCCTACAGTACTTTTTTTTCCGAAAGGGGTATATAAAATTGATCAGAAAACAAAAAAATTAGTAAATTCTTTAAAAAGGTCAAAAATAATATTTGATAATCCAAAAAAAATGGCAGATCATATAAATTTATATTGGAAAAATCCATTTAAGTGGTGGCATGATAGGAACACAATTAAGTCAATAAATTTTTTTAAAAAAGAGGCTCTTGGCATCAGTAAACAAAATACATTAGAGGACAAGTGGAAAAATTTTTTTAATAAAATTAAATTTAAAAATGAATATAGATAATTATCAGAAAAATGGTTGGATAAAAATTGAAAAATTTGTTGAGTCTAATCAAGTTAAACAAATTAAAAAACAAATAAAAAATTTTTTAGACAAAAATTATAGAAAATACGAAGGTAGACATATTAATTTTGTAAATAATGAAAAAAAACCGAAAGAGATAAATTCTTTTCATAAATTAGATGATTGTGCTTGGATAAGAAATTTTTCTAAAAATAAAAAAATGACAGAAGTTGTAAAAAAATTTTTAAATACAAAATCTTTTAAATTAAGACAAGCTGAATATTTTGCAAAACCGATGCGAAAAGGTTTGGCTGCTCCTGATCATCAAGATAATTTTTTTTGGAATTTAAACGACAGTAATGCCATTACAATTTGGATAGCATTATCAAAAAGTGATAAAAAAAATGGAGGAATACATTATTATAATTCATCACATAATTTTGGAATTTTAAAACATAAAAAATCATATATGAAAGGAACATCTCAAACAATAAAAGATAAAAAATTTCTGAAAAAATTTTTAAAGTCATATCCAAGCTTAAAAATGGGAGATGCTCTCATTCATCACTCATTAATTGTGCATGGTAGTAAAGAAAATAAAAGCAATATTTCTAGAAGAGGCGTAACATTTCAGTACATTACAAAAAAAGCAAAAGTTAATATTAGCAAAAAAAAGGAATATGAAAAAAAACTTTTTGAACAAATCAAAAAAAGGTAATTTTAATGCCAGGATATGAATTGATTAATAAAAAAGATGAATTAAGAGAAATTAATAAAATATTTGAAAATGGATCGGTATTTTTTAGACAAGGTTTTGATAAAATAAGAAATGGTATTTTCAAAACAAATGACTTTGAGAAATTATTTTGTAAAAAGATTAATTCAAAATACGCTCTTGCTGTAACAAGTGGTACAGCAGCTCTAAGAGTCGCTCTATCTACATTAAATTTAAATGCTAATGATGAGATTATTACTCAAGCCTTTACATTTGTTGCTACAGTAGAGGCTATTATTGAGTCAGGAGCTAAGCCAATTTGTTGTGAGATCGATGAAACTCTTAATATGAATCCAGATGATTTAGAAAAAAAAATTACCAAAAAAACTAAAGCAGTAATTTTAGTTCATATGCTTGGAACGTCTGGAAATTTAAATCGTATTAAAAAAATTTGTAGAAAAAAATCAATTACTTTAATTGAAGATACCGCATGGGGTTTAGGTGGTAAATATAATAATAAATATCTAGGAACTCATGGACATATTGGGACCTTTAGTTTTGATTATGCTAAAGCAATTACAACAGGTGAAGGTGGAATGATTGTTTTTAAAAATAAAAAAGATTTTTTAAAAGCTAAAGCATGGCATGATCATGGACATGAAAATAATCCAAAAGTGCCAAGGTGGGAAGATACGAGAAATTCTTCAGGATTTAATTATAGATTTACCGAGATACAAGCAGCAATAGGAATTGCACAATTAAAAAAATTGTCAAAAATTATTTCATTACAAAGAAAAAATAGTAAAAAAATTTGGAGTGAAATCAAAAATCTCAAAGGAGTATTTTTAAGAAAATCACCCAATAATTGCTTTCAAACATTTGATGCTTTGGTTATTAAATTTGATTCAAAAGAAAAAGCTATAAAATGTAGAAATGAGCTAGTAAAAAGAGGATTAGCAACCAAAATTTTACCTGAGGCAACAACATGGCATTTTGCTGGAGATTGGGAACATATAAAGTTAGGTAATAAGAGAAAAGATTTAAAATTTAGTGAATCCAGAAAGATTTTGGAGAAACATCTTTCTATACCAATTAATTGTTTTATGACAAACAAGAACATTAAGAATATTTATTTATCAATAAAAAATATTTTAGATTAAAATGGCAAAAAATAGACCTTTAATATCAATAATTGTCCCGGTTTTTAATCAAGAAAAATATATTGGTAGATGTCTTAGATCTTTAATGAACCAGAATTTAAAAGAAAAATATGAAATAATTGTAATTAATGACGGAAGCACAGATAAGACAAAGTATGGATTAAAATTATTTGAGGATGAAATTATATTAATAAATAATAAAAAAAATTTTGGTTTACCATATTCTCTAAATGTGGGGATTAAAAAGGCAAAAGCCCCTTATATTGTAAGAGTAGACTCAGATGATTATGTTAACGAAAATTATTTAAATACACTATTCATGTTTTTAGAGCAAAATTTGGATATTGATGCCATAGCGTGCGATTACTTCCTTGTGAATGATAAAGAAAAAATAATTGAAAGGAAAAATTGTGAAATTGATCCAATAGCCTGTGGAATAATGTTTAGAACAACACAATTAGTAGAAATCGGAATGTATGATGAAGATTTTTTAATCAATGAGGAAAGAGATTTAAGAATAAGATTTTTAAAAAAATATAAAATAAAAAGAATCGAACTTCCTTTATACCGATATAGAATGCATACAAACAATATGACTAAAAATAAAAAAAAACGTGACTTGCACGATCGTAAATTAAAAAAGAAACATAATTTTAAATGATGAACTCAATTAAAATTGGAAAAAAGTTAATTAATCATAATAGCAAACCTTATTTCATTGCTGAGATAGGTGTTAATCATGAAGGATCGATGGTTAAAGCTAAAAAAATGATAAAACAAGCAAAATTAATTGGTTTGGATGCGGTAAAGTTTCAAACTTACAAAGCTGAAAATTTGGTGATTAAAAATTCTCCTGCGTATTGGGATATAAAAAAAGAAAAAACGAATTCTCAATTCAAGTTATTCAAGAAATATGATAAGTTTAATAAAAAAGATTATTTTGAACTTCATAAATATTGCAAGAAAATTAATATAGATTTTTTATCTACACCCTTTGATTTAGAATCTATTTCTTGGTTAAAAAATTTGATGCCAGCAATTAAAATAGCTTCAGCGGATATTAATAATTATCCCTTACTTAAAGCTGTTGGATTAACAAAAAAAAAAGTTTTAATTTCTACAGGTGCATCAAATTTGAGTGAAATAAAAAATGCAATCAAAATATTAAAAAAATTTGGATCAAAAGATATTATTATTATGCATTGTATATTAAATTATCCTACTAAAGATTTTAATGCTAATTTAAAAATGATTGATGATTTGAAAAAAAAGTTTCCTAATAATATTATTGGATATTCAGATCATACACTTCCAACAAGAGATATTTCACCTTGTTCAATTGCATATCAATTAGGTGCTAGAGTTATAGAAAAACATTTTACATTCAACAAAAAAAAATCTGGAAATGATCATTATCATTCTATGGATTTAAAAGATGCACGCTTAATAATTGATCAAATAAACAAAATAAATGTCTATATTGGTTCATCTAGATCAAAAAATTTCATTAAATCAGAAATTACGCCGAGAAAATACGCAAGAAGAAGCATTGTTGCAAAAATTGATATTAAAAAAGGTGAAAAGTTTTCTGAATCAAATATTACCACCAAAAGACCTGGTAATGGATTATCACCATTGAATTGGATTAAAATCATTGGAAAAAAATCAAGAAATAAAATAAAAGCTGATACACAATTAAAAACTAAAGATTTTATTTAAAAATAATGAGTCAAGTAGATCTATATTGGGATAGTAACATTAAGGAGTATGAAGTTGACCCTACATGGAAACAACATCCAATTTACAATTCAAATGAATACAAATCATATAGGAACAAATGGTCAAAAATAAGTAAAGGAAAAGTATTGACCGAATTCCCAATGAATATTGAAATGGAACCAACATACTATTGTAATTTAAAATGTCCTTTTTGCCCAAGAACTGTAAATAGTGGTGAGAGGGAGAGCCGTCATATGGATGATAAATTATGGAATAAAATATTAGAAGAATGTAAGCAAAATAAAATGCCAGCAATTCAATTAGATCATGAAGCCGAGTCAATGATGAACCCAAAACTTTTTGAAATGTTAAAAGAGTCAACTGAAGCTGGAATATTTGACACATGGTTACACACTAATGGTCAAATGCTTTCAGAAAAAAATGGCATAAAATTAATTGAAGGTGGACTAAAAAAATTAAATATATCAATTGATGCATTTTCAAAAGAAACTTATGAAAAAATAAGAGTTGGTGGAAAGTATGAAAAATTAATAAAAAATGTTAAAACTTTTTTAAAATTAAAAAAAGATTATAAAGCTAGTTATTTAAGAGTAAGAGTAAGTTTTGTTGAACAAAAAGATAATTTTCACGAAAAAAAAGATTTTTATAACTTTTGGAAAGAATTTGAAGGAATAAATACAATTACTTTTCAAAGATGTATGGATTTAACTCCATTTGAAAAAATGCAAGATGATCCTGATAATTTTCTTTCTGAAAAAGAACTGGAAGAAAAATATAAAAATCAAAAGCCATTTTATTGTTTTGCTCCTTGGGAAACACCAACTATTGAGGAGAATGGAAAAATAGCACCATGTTTGAAACCTGTTAGAGAGCATAATAAAGATTTTTATATTGGTGATTTAAGTAAAGGAGACAGTATTAAAAAAGCTTGGAATTCAGAAAAAATGAATAAATTGAGAGAAATACACTCAAAAGGACAATGGTATAAAAATTCAATGTGCAGAATATGTGTAAAGGTTACAAGAGAAGCTCAACACAAGGAATTTGATCCAAATAAATAAAGTTTTTAAACATTTTATTTATTTTTTAAAATGAAAAGTGATAAAAAAGAAATTTCTCAAATAGGCTTAGGTTTATCACAATTAAATAATAACCTATATGTCAAAAAAAAGTTTTCAGTAAGAAACATTAATAGTTTAATTAAATATGCTATTGAAAAAGGTATCAAATATTTTGACACTGCGCATAATTATGGAGAAACTGAGAAGATTTTAGGGAAATTAAATAAAGATTTAAAAAAAAAAATTCATATTTTTACAAAGGCTGGCTATAAATCAAATGGAATAAGAGATTTTTCACAGCCTTATTTAAAAAAAAAGATAAATAATTCTTTAAAAAATTTGAAAACTGAAAGTTTAGATACATTTTTTTTAAACAAACCTTCTTATAAAGAAATTATTGAGAATGATTTATTTAATTTTTTTTATAAGTTAAGAAAAAAAGGCATTGTAAAAAATTTTGGTATAATTGTTGGAAATGAAAAATTAAATAATTTGGTCTATAAAAATGAAGACATAAAATTTTACTCATTTATGTATAATCTCTTAAATATAGATGATGAAAAATACATTAAATTAGCTAAAAAAAATAAAAAAATTGTAATTACAAGATCTCCTTTTAACTCTGGATTATTGACAAATAATTTCTCACAAAACTTAACCTTTTCTAAGACAGATTTTAGATTTGAGTATTTTAGTGGAAAAAACTTTGATTTAAAAAAAAATAAAATTTTAGAATTACAAAAAAACTTAAAAATAAAAAAAAATCTTTTTTTATCATCTTACTATTTTGTAAGACAAAATGAATTAATAGATATTATTTTATTTGGGTCACATTCAAAAAGACAAATTAAAAATATTTGTTTACCAAACAAAAATTTTTTTAGAGATGAAGAATTGAAGATAATTAAAAAAAAAATTAAAAAATTAAATAGTGTTGTAAAAACAAATGACCAAAAAAATTAATGAAATTATAATTTGGGATCAAAATAATTTACCCAAAACTAACAAGAAGATTTTTTTATGGAACAAAAGATCAGAAGATTTTAATTCCATAATTAATTTTATTGATGATAATTCAAAAAAAATTAAAAATGATGTATTGGATTTATTTGGAAAGTTTAGTAATCGTAAGATTAATAAGTCTAATATTATTGATTTTTATAATTTAGAAAAAAACTTTAGTTACTGGCAATTATCTTTTTTTGTAGAAAAAAATTTTTATAAAAAAAATTTTTTTGATATTATAAAAATATTAGCATTAGAACTTTTAATTAGTAAAAAAAATTTTAATAAAATTACATTATATACTTCAAATAAAAAACTAATAGAATTTTTTGAAAACTATTGTTTAAAAAAAAAAATTTATTTAAAGATTAAATTATTAAAAATAGAAAAAAAAAAATTACCAAATATTAATTTTAAAAATTTTAAAAGAATTTTAGTTTTTATATTTAATAGAATTAATTTTAAAAAAAACAAATTTTTACAAAATAATATTTTTTTTTCGTACTTTGAAAATAATGATAATAATCTCAAAAAAAGTATCTATTGGTCAAATTTGTTTAATAGAATAAATAATAAAGAAATTGTGCAAATATTCATTCCCTCGAAAAATTTTACCAGCATAAGAAAGATTAGAAATAAAAATCTCAACTTTTTAGATTATGAATTTGATATTTTTCTATTTTTTAAAATTTTTTTTTCTTATCTAAAAATTAATTTATTAAATAATAAAGTTGAAGTTTTAGCAGATCAGATTTTTGTAAATAATTCAATAAGTTACTGGCCAATTTTAAAACCTTATTGGGAAGATTCTTTTAAATCAGTAAATTTATTTAAAAATTTATATTATTATCATCTTATTAAAAAAATTGTTTCAAAAAAAATTTTCAAACATAAAAATTTATTTTATTTATTTGAAAACCAACCGTGGGAAAGATGTTTATGTTATTTTTATAAAAAAAAATTTTCTAAAAAAAAATTATTTGGTATTTCTCATACCCCAATAAGATTTTGGGACCTAAGATTTTTTAATTCAAAAAAAGTTAATTTAAAAAATTATTCACCAAATAATATTAGTTTTGTAAATAAATATTCTCAAAATATTTATAAAAAAGATTATGAAAATCAGAAAAAAATTAAACTAGAGGCGCTTAGATATAATAATTTTACAATTAAATTTAATACCAAAAATGAAAAAAAAATTCTTATAATTGGAGATTATCTAGATAGTGAAAATTTTATGATTAAATCTTTACTACCAAAAATAACTTCTTTGAAAAAAAATAATTTTTTGTATTTGTCACATCCTGCAAACACAAAAAATATTAATCCAAATTACAAACTTTTAAAATCAAAAAATGATTTAAAAAACTTTAATGTAAGTAAAGTTATCATTCCACATATGTCTACATCTGTAATTGAATATCTATTTAATAAAAAAGATATTATGGTTTTTTTAAATAATAATATGCCCAATATGAGCCCATTATTCATGAATAGTAGAAAAGCGAAATACGTATTTGATCTAAAAAGCCTTAAAAAAAATTTATCAAAAAAACAACACAATTTAGATTATAAACTTGAACAATTAAAGCCTTATCGAGTAAATAAAGAATTAATTTATTGGAAAAAATTACTTTCAAATGATTTTAAAAGATAAAACAATTTTAATAACAGGAATAGGAAAAGGAATAGGTGAGTCAGTATGTAAAATTGCCTTAAAAGAAGGTGCATTTGTTTATGGAATTACTAGATCAAAAGAAGATTTAAAAAAGTTTAAAAATGAAAAAAAATTAAAAACTTATATTGGAAATACGAGCAATAAAAATTTATTAAATAAAATTTTAGTTGATTCAAAAAAAAATAAGAGATTGATAAATGGCATTGTAAATAATGCGGGTATTAGATTACGTAAAGAATTCTTAAAAACTTCAAAAAAAAATCTTGATAATATTTTTAAGAATAATTTTTTCTCAATTTTTTTTTTGATACAATTTTTTTTGAAAGAATCCTTAAAAAAAAAAAATATCAGATCTATTGTAAATATTAGTTCTATTGTTGGAAAAAATGGTTTTAAAGAATTGACAGGTTATGCAAGCACTAAAAGTGCTTTAGTTGGTTTAGGAAAATCCTTAGCAGCAGAGTTTGGTTATTTAGGTTTAAGAATTAATACAATTAATCCAGGATTTATTAAAACATCTTACTACTCAAAATTTAGAAAAAAAAACAAACTTTACAATTGGACATTAAGTAGAACACCTATTAAAAGATGGGGAGAGTCTCATGAGGTTGCAAACCTAATTATTTTTCTGTTATCTGATAAATCAAGTTATATAAATGGTGAAGATATAAATATAGATGGAGGTTGGTTGAGTTCATGAAAAAAAAAATTATAGGACTAATACCGACTAGATTAGGCTCTACAAGACTACCTCAAAAAGCTTTACTAGAAATAAATAATTTACCATTAATAATTCATACGTATCGAAGAGCTAAACTTTCGAAATTATTGGATGATGTTGTAATTTGTTGTGATGATAAAAAAATTTTAAATATTGCAAATAAATATAAAGCAAAAGCAGTTTTAACTTCATCAAATCATAAAAATGGAACAGAAAGAATATGTGAAGCCTACCAAAAATTGAATAAGAAATATGATCTTGTTTTAGATATACAAGGAGATGAGCCTCTTATAAGCCCACTACATATAGACAGTGTTATAAAATTTCATCTAAAAAATCTTGCTTATGATATAATTTTACCAACATTAAAAATAAAATCATTAATTAATCAAAACATAATCAAAGTCATTACAAATTTAAAAAATGAAGTTTTATATCTATCTAGAGCCCAAGTTCCTTTCGAGTTTAAAAATAAAAATGCTCATGTAAAAAAGCATTTATCTATTATTTCATTTAAACCGGAGGCTTTAAAAAAATTCTCCTTACAAAAAAAAACCCCTCTAGAAAAGACAGAAGATATAGAATTATTAAGAGCTTTAGAAATAGGAATGAAAATAAAATCACTGAATTTAATTGGTGACAGTTTTTCTGTTGATGTAATGAAGGATTATTTAAAAGCAAAAAAACAAATAGTTAAAGATAAATTCTTTAAATTATATGACGAAAATTAGCTATAATATAAATAATTTATCAAGAAATATTTATTTTGAAAAAAATATCTTGAAATCCATTCTTCAAGATATTGAAAAACTTAATAGTGATAGAAAAATATTACTAATATTTGACAAAAATGTTGACACTAAGTTTATTAAGAACACTTTAGCTGGATTAAAAATAAAGGGATCAAAAGTAATTGTTGCTGAAGCTGAAGGTAATAAAATTAAGAAAAACGAAAAATTACTTTTTAAAATAATCGATATATTTATACAAAATAAATTTACAAAAAAGTCAGTTTTGATTTGTATTGGAGGTGGTGTAATTGGAGATGTATCTGGTCTAGCAGCTTCGTTATATTTGAGAGGGATATTGTATTTTAATATACCTACGACAATGACATCTATAATTGATAGCTGTCTTGGAGGCAAGACAGCTATCAATTATAAAAACATTATTAATTCTATTGGCAATTACTATCATCCAAATGCAATCTATATTTCAACAGAATTGATAAAAAAGATTCCCCATAGGGAATATATTGCAGGTTTTCCAGAAATTCTGAAGTGTGCTTTAATCAGTAAAAAAAAAAATTTTTTAAAATTTTTAATTAAAAATAAATTAAAAATTTTAAATAGAGATGAAAAATTTTTAGAAAAAATCTGTCATGAAACACTAAAAACTAAAATTTCTTTTTTTATTAATGATGTTTATGAAAAAAAAGAAAGATTAATGTTAAATTTTGGCCATACTTTTGCTCATGCTATTGAGATGTCGACAGACATATCTAAAAAAGATTTTTACCGTCATGGAGAAGCAGTTGGATTGGGTATATTGTGTGAATTATACTATTCAAATAAAAAAGAAAATAAAATTTTTGGAATAGTTGAAAAATTTTTAAACGAATTAAATTTACCAACAAAAATAAATTTTAGTAAAATTAGTAAAAATATGTTGCATTCTAATATTTATAAATCGCTTTATCTCGATAAAAAAAGAGTAAATAAATTTCCAAGGTATATTTCTCTTAAATCATTGGGTAAACCAAAAATTGAAAATTTAGATGATGACACTTTAATTAACGAAACAATTTTAAAAATTTTATAATGTTCAACGAAAAAAAAATTAAAATTATTGATTGGAAAAAAAATAGAGCAGTATTTTTTTTAGAAAAGAATTTGAAACCTGGCATTCATATGAAGGAAATAGAGTGAGCAATAGGATAGCTTTAGTTTATAATCTAAACACTTATGATATTAAAAAAGTGTATAGTATTGAAAATAAAAGATATATTTTAGGAAAATTAAGGTATAAAATTAACCCATATCTATTTGAATTTTTCAAATTTATAATTTGATTTTTTAAATTTATCTAATAAATAAATTTTTATGACTAAAGTTGTAATTCTTTGTGGTGGACTCGGAACTAGGATAGGTCACGAAACAAAATATAAACCTAAACCGATGATTAAAATCGATAATAAGCCTATCATCTGGCATATAATGAAAATTTTTAAATATTATGGATATAACAATTTTTTATTATCCGCTGGTTATAAATATAAAATGATAAAAAATTATTTTGAAAATTCTAATGAATTCAATGTTAAAGTTGTTAACACAGGATTGAATACAGAAACAGGAGGAAGAATTTTATTATTGAAAAAATACATAAAAGATAAGCATTTTTTTATGACATATGGAGATGGAATAAGTGATATTGATATAAAAAAATTATTAAATTTTCATTTAAAAAATAAAGGCATAGCAACTTTAACAGCAGTACGTCCACCAGTTAGATTTGGAGAAATTACATTTAAAAGCAAAAGAATCAAAAGTTTTGTAGAAAAACCTCAAACAGGGAGTGGATGGATAAATGGAGGATTTTTTGTCTTAAATAGAGGTATATTCAATTTTATTAAAAATAAAAAAACAATATTTGAAAGAGAACCACTTACAAAACTTTATAAAAAAAAAAAACTTTTTGGATATAAGCATACCGGTTTTTGGCAATGCATGGATACTATTAGGGATAAAATTTACTTAAGAAATTTAATAAAAAAAAAAAATTTTAAATGGATGATATGAAAAATTTTTATAAAAATAAGAGGGTTCTAGTCACTGGTGCCACTGGTTTCAAAGGTGCTTGGCTTTGTCAAATTTTAGACTTGTTTGGAGCAAAAATTTTAGGAGTAGGATACAAACCAAATAAAAACCAAAATTTGTTTAATGAATTGCAATTAAATAAAAGAATAAAAACAAAATATTCAGATATTAGAGATTATAAAAAACTCAAAAAAATTATAAACGTTTTTAAGCCACAAATAATTTTTCATTTAGCTGCTCAACCGATTATTTTTCAATCTTATATTGACCCAGTTGGAACTATTAATATTAATTCTACTGGCACACTTAACGTTTTGAATATAGCTCGAACAATATCTTCAATAAAATCAATAGTTTGTATTACTTCTGATAAATGTTATGCAAATAATTTTTCCACTAAAGGGTTTAAAGAAACTGATCATTTAGGTGGGTCAGATCCTTACAGTGCTTCAAAAGCATCGGCTGAAATAATTATTAATGCATTTAAGGAGAGTTATTATGTTAAAAAAAATATTGGATTAGCTTCAGCTAGGGCCGGAAATGTAATAGGAGGTGGAGATTGGTCACCAAATAGACTTATACCAGATACAATCAATTCCTTGATAAATAAAAAAACAATTAGATTGAGAAACCCAGGTTTTAACAGACCATGGCAACATGTGCTTGAACCTTTAAATGGTTATTTAATTTTAGCAGAAAAACTTTTTAAATATCCAAAAAAATATTCTACTTCTTGGAATTTTGGTTCAGAAAAAAATACAGTTACATCTGTTTTTGAGGTTGTAAAAAAAATAATAAAAATTTGGGGCTCAGGCAAGATTGTTCATAAAAGAAATATTAAATACTATGAACAAAAAAATCTTCAATTAAATATATCAAAAGCAAAAGAAAAACTTAGATGGAAACCTTATTATTCAATTTATCAAAGTGTTTTAGCCACTACTGATTGGTATAAAGAAGTTTATATTAAAAAAAAATCTCCAAAAAAAGTTACGATAGATCAAATAATTGAATATTTTAAGTATGTTAAAAAAAATTAAAAAAATACCTTTAAAAACAATCAAAACTAAAGAAGGAGATATAATTAAGTACTTAGATAAAGGAAAAAAATATTTTAACAAGTTTGGTGAGGTTTATTTTTCAAAAATAAATAGAGGTTTTATTAAAGGTTGGAATTTACACAAAAAAACTAAATGTTTTATAACTGTACCTTATGGATCTGTAATATTTGTACTTAAAGACTTAAAAAAGATTAAAAGTAAAAAAATTGAAATTAAAGACTCACGCCCAGAATTATTAATAATCCCAAAAAATACTTGGTTTAAATTTTGGACGAAAAAAAAATATTCAATTGTGATGAATTTAATTGAAATAAAGCATGATAAAAATGAAATAAGAAAATTACCAATACAATGAAAAAAAACTCTGCTAATATATTGATTACAGGGGGGTGTGGCTTCATTGGATCTAATTTTGTAAAAAAAATTTTAAATAAAAATTATAATATCTACATCATAGATAATTTATCTACAGGCTACATAGAGAATTTAAATAAAATAATTAGATTATCTAAAAAAAAAATAAATTTTTACAAAAGTGATCTTAAAAATTTTTCAAAAACAAAAAGGATATTTGAGAAAAATAAATTTAAATATATTTTTCATTTTGCTGCTTTTTCAAATGTTGATGAAAGTTTAAAAAATCCTCAAAAATTTATAAAAAATAATATTTTATCAACAAAAAATTTAGTTCAATTAGCAATAAAATATAAAGTTAAATATTTTATATTTTCTAGTTCTGCATCAGTATATGGAAATATAAAATTTAAGAAAAATATAAAAGAAGAATATAAAGCAGTTCCAATAAATCCATATGGAAAATCAAAACTAAGATGTGAAAATATAATTATAAATCAATCAAAAAAATATGATTTGAAATATACTATTTTTAGATACTTTAACGTAATAGGAAATCATATTTCATTAAAGATCAAAAAAAAAGGTAATTTAAACTTATTCGAAAAAATTAAAAATTCTGTAAAAAAAAGAAAAATTTTTGAAATACATGGAAGAAATCTTGCAACAAATGATGGCACACCTGAGAGAGATTTTATTCATATAGAAGATGTGGTCTCAGCACACACTGAATGTTTAAAACTTAAAAAAAATAGTTTTTGGAACAATATTTACAATGTTGGATATAACAATGGGACAAGCGTTTTAAAAATTATAACTGAATGTAAAAAAATATTTAAAGATAAACTCAAATTTAAGTATGTAGAAAAAAAAAGAGGAGTTATACAAAGATCGATTGCTTGCAATCTTAAGTATATAAAAAAAAGTAAGTGGAGACCAAAATATTTTAAAATAGAGAAACTTATAAAATCGTATTATATTATCTAAATGAAGATTTTCCTCAATTTTTATAGATGAACGTAATTATAAAAAAAATTGTATCCCCAAAAGTAGTTCTAAAAGAGTTGAGGTTGTGGATTAATTGGTTAAATGATAAATATGTTACCAAATACAGCGATCAAAGGTTTTTTATACATTCAATTTCTAGTCAAAAAAATTTCTTAAAAGAAAAATTAAAAAAAAAAAATTCAATAATTTTTAAGATTTATTACAAAAATATCTTTGTTGGGATAATTGAATTAGGAAATATTGATTACAGAAATCAAAATTGTGAAATAATGTATTTTATTGGTAATAGATATTATTGGTCAAAAGGCATTGCAACTAAAGCAATTAGTTTATGTTTAGATTACGCAAAAAAAATGAGGATAAATAAAGTTTATGCTGGGGTGTATGCTAATAATTTATCAAGTATTAAAGTTTTAGTGAAAAACAAATTTAAAATAGAGGGAAAAATATCGAATTTTTATAATTTCAAGCATAAAAAAAAAAAGATTAAAATTTCGAAAATAATTTTAGGATTAAACTTAAAAAAATAGATGCCTATTAAATTTTCAGTTATTTTGCCCACATATAATTGTGATTACATTGAGAAATCTATCGACTCTGTAATAAATCAAAATTACAAATTTTGGGAATTAATAGTTATAGATAATAATTCAAAAAATAATGTTTTAAAAATTATCAAAAAGAAAAAAAATAATAAGATAAAATATTATAATATTAATAATGGTGGCATAATAGGTAAATCTCGAAATTTAGGAATTAAAAAATCAAAATATACATGGATAGCATTTTTAGATTCTGATGATTTTTGGTACCGAGATAAATTGTTAGAGATTAAAAAAAAAATCATTAAAGACAAAAGTGATTTTTTTTATCATAATATGCATATTTATTCTCGAAAAAAAAAATTTTTAAAAAAAAAACTTTATAGCAACTTTAGAAATCAATTCAAAAAAAAATTCGATGATTTGGTAATCAATGGGAATGATATTATCCAATCAAGTGTAGTTGTTAAAAAAAATTTAGTTAAAAAAGTTGGATATATTTCTGAAGATAGAAACTTAGTAGCTTGGGAAGATTTTGATCTTTGGTTAAAAATATCTTCTATTACAAATAAATTTAACCGTATTAATAAATGTCTAGGTAAATATTTTATTTCAGAAAATAAAAAAGAAAAACATAATAGATTCATTAATAATATTAAACATTTTAAGAAAAAATATAAAACATCTATAAACAAGATTATGACCAAATATGATTTAAAAGAGATTTGGTGGATACAATATGCAAAAGGTTTAGATGATTATAATCGAGGCAGATTAAATAAAGCAAAAAAAAAATTAGACAAAATTAAAATAAATAATAACTGGATAAAATTAAATATAGCATATATCAAATTTAAAATTTTCTTGAAACAGATAATAAAAAGATGAAAAAAGAAAAAGAATACATATTTATAACAGATGGTTACAGAGGTGGAGCCAATACTTTTATGAATGACCATATGGAATATTTAATAAGCAAAAAACAAAAAGTTATTTTATTTGATCAAAATCCAAATAAAACTTTTGAAAAATTGAATAAAAAAATTAGTGTGCATCAAATAAATCTTAAAATAAACAAACAAAGCATAATCAAGAATTTAAGAGATAGAATTGCCTTTAATAAAAGAAAAAAAATATTTTTGATGATAACAAATTATGCTTATTTGATAAAGTTTCATTCCTTTTTTAAGTCACTTGATAAAGACAAAGTTAAAATTATTTTAACAATACATAGTGGTATTTTTAATTTGAATATTAAGCGTTATATCGCAGGATTTGTATTTTCTTTAATTTATAGACAGGCAGATTATTTATTTTTTGGATCTAAATCATCTAAATTATGGTGGAAAAAAATGTATCCATGGATGAATTTAAAAAACTCATTGATTCATTTGAATGGAATCAAACTTAATAAAAAAATAACTGCAAGAAAAATTAATAAAAATATTCAAATATCTTTTGCAGGTAGAATTGAAAAGGAAAATAATCCTGAATTTTTTTTGAAAATTGCTTTGGAATATCTTGAAAATGACAATAACGTAACTTTTAATGTATTTGGAGATGGGCCTTTATTAAAAATCCTCAAACAAAAATATAAAAAAAAAAATATAATATTTCATGGTTGGGTAAAAAAAGAGAAAATCTATAAAATCACTAATGTTATAGTGATAACATCGCCTATTAATAATTTTCCATATGTTGCATTAGAGGCAAAAAGTTACGGAATTCCAGTTGTTTCTTGTAGCAAAGGGGATATAAAAAAAATTGTAATAAACAACATTGATGGATATTTAGATTACACCAATTGTGTAAAAAAAATGGTTTATTTAATTAAAAAAATTAAAAAAAATTATAATAAATTTTCAAAAAATTCTTTAATAAGATCCAAACATTATGATTTAAATAATTCTTGTAAAAAATTTTGGAATTCAGTCAATGATTAAAACATATCTAATCGGAACAGGATATTTATCATCAAAAATAGCTAGAAAAATAAAAAATTCTAAAATAATTTCATCAAAAAATTTTATATCAAAAATAAATAAAATTAATAAAAGTAAAAAGAAGTTTAATTTGATTATAAACGCATTTTATTCAGCAAGAAAACTTAATAACCTGACCTCATATAAATTTTTTGTTGAAAAAAGTATATTAAATATTTCGGAAATGTTTGATGTTATAAATCCAAAATTGATTAATAAAATTTTGTACACAAGCAGCTCCTCTGTTTATGGTTCTATTGGAGGAAAAGTAAATAATGTTGATAAAAATAATAGATATATTTATTCCTCTCTTAAAATTTCAGCTGAAAATTTGATAAAAAATTTTTGCAATAAAAACAAAATCAATTTTGATATCTGCAGAGTTTTCAATCTTTATGGATTAAATGATAATTTTTCAATAATATCAAAACTAGTTCAATTAAAAAAAAAGAAAAAAAAGATTGAAATCTATAATAATGGAGACTCAATTAGAGATTTTATTCACGTGGATGATGTAGTTTTAATTTACGAAAAATTGTTAAAAAAAAAGGCTCAAATATTTTTGATGTAGGCACAGGCAAAGGAATAATGATAAAAGATATTGTTAATAGTTTAAAATTATCTAATAAAAATATTAAATTTATTAAAACAAAAAATTATGAGATAGACAATTCAATAGCTAATAACAATAATCTTTTAAAAAGAATTAAGTTTGCAAAGTTTAAAAAATTAGAAAGTTTTTTAAAAATAAAAAAATTGAATTATCAATATAATTCAGTTAGATCAAATTTTTTAGAAAATACCTTGATTGGTTCCGTTATATATGGTGCAGGTTTTTCAGGAAAAGAATTGTCTAGGCAATTTCGTTCATATGATAAAAATATTATTTCATATTTTGTAGATGACGATCCTGATAAAATTGGCAAGAGCATAAATGAAATAAAAATTTTATCTTATGAAGAATTAAAAGAATTGTCTAAAAAAACTCAAATAAGAAATATAATAGTTGCAATACCTTCATTGAAAAAAAAAAGAAGATCGGAACTATTAAAAAAAATATTACCTTTAACATTAAATATAAGTAGTTTACCTGAAAAAAAATTTTACAAAAATAATAAAATCAATCTTGACGATATAAATAAAATTTCTTTAGAAGAAATTTTAAATAAAAAAATTGTAGATTCGAAAAATCAGAATTCTAATTTATTTCAAAAAAAATCTATTTTAGTCACTGGTGGAGCTGGAAGTATTGGCACAGAAATTTCAAAACAATTACTCAAGTCAAAACTTATAAAACTTATAATATTAGACCATTCAGAACTTAACATTTATAGACTAAATCAGAAATTGAATTCAAAGAAAATGAAAATAATTCTAGGAAACATTCAAGATACTGCTTTGGTAAGAAAAATTATCGAAGAACATAAAATAAATTATATTTTTCATGCAGCTGCCTACAAACATGTAAAATTTTTAGAAAGTAATGTTTATACTGCTATAAAAAATAATATTTTTGGGACGTTTTCTATACTCCAGGCTATAAAAAATAAAAAAGTACATTTTACATTTATTTCTACAGATAAAGCCGTTGAGCCAAAAACTGTGTTAGGAGTTACTAAAAGAATAGGAGAAATTTTGGTTAGATATTTTGCTAATAATAAAGACTTTATTCAATCAAAATTTAATATCGTTAGATTTGGTAATGTAATAGGGAGTGATGGTTCAGCACTTCCATATTTTTTCAATCAAATTAAAAGAGATTTACCTATTTCTTTAACAGATATTAAAATGGAAAGATACTTTATGACCATTCGTGAGGCTTGTGAATTAGTTTTACAATCAATTCAACTAAATACAAAAAATAAAATATTATTTTTAGACATGGGAAAGCCAGTTAAAATTATTGATGTGATTCGAAAAATATTCTCGATTTCTAAAAAACCAAATCAAAAATTAAAAATTAAATTTATTGGAAATAAGTTTAATGAAAAACTAACTGAAAAAATATCAATTAAGAATAAATTTAGCAAAACTAAATTTAAAAAAATATATTCAATTAATGATAAAAGAATAAATGAAAAAAAAATTAATTTATTAATTGATTATTTAAATAAGAAAATAGAAAATTTTGATAACAAAAAATTGTTTAATCTAATTAAAAAATTTATTTGATAGATGATATATGGGTTTGAACAGAATATTTTTCAAAGTCCAATTTCTTTATTTCTTTCAATAATTTTACTATTTGGTGTTGTTAATTTTGGAACTTTCATTCAAAAGTTAGTAATAAAAAAATTCCGAATAATCAATTTCAATGTAAATGTTTTTTTTAGTCCAATAATTGGAATGTATTGCTTATTATACCCAATTTATTTATCTTTAATTCTAGAAATTCATGCCAGTTTATTTATTAAATTGATAGCTTATCTATTATTACTATCAGGAACATTTCAATTATTTAAGATTAAAAAAGATATTATTAGAGCAAAAAATAAAAATTTTGAAAACAATTTTTCATTTTTTATTATTATAATATTATTTTTTCTACTTTTTTTTATATCAGCATCTCCAATTACTCATGCAGATGCGGTTGATTATCATTTTTTAGGAGCTTTAAATTTACTTAATTTTGGACATTTCCACAAAGAAATTTTACCTATGCACAATAATCTTGTTTCATTAGGAGAAATAATAATTTCTTTAGGGCTTGCAATAAAAGCAGAGCAATTTAGTGCTATCATTCAAACAATTTCTCTTTTAGCTTTAATTCCATTATTTAGTAATAAAAAAAATATTTTTTTAATTTTGATATTAATTTGTCCAATTACTTTTTTTTTAGTAAGCTCATCAAAACCACAATTAATTTTTTGTATATCCACACTTTTAATTTTTGTTTTTTTAAATAATTTTTCTGAAAAACTTTCTAAAAAACAACTAAAATTTTTTTTCCCAATAATAATATTTATTCTATCTTTAAACAGTTTAGCAAAATATTCTTTTATATTATCCTCTATTCTTCTAGGAATATATTCTTTATACATTATGTATAAAAATAAACTTTTAATTTTCTCAATTTTAAGTGTATCAATAATCATTTTATTCACCTTTCTTCCATTTTGGTTTTTTAGATTTGAAAATTTTGGTACAAACTTTTATGAAATAATACAAAGTCCCTTACCAATAAATATTTATGGTTATGAAAGCTTAAATAATCTTCTTAAAGGTGGTACTATATCTATAATTGGTGTTTTTTTTCCTAAAGATTTTCAATCATTTAGCACAACATTTGGACCACTGATTTTTTTATTTCCTTTTATTTCATCAAAAAATATTTTGAATTATAAAAAAGAATTATCAATTATTATTATTTTTATTATTTTCGTTTTTATTTTTGGCAGTAATTTGCCAAGATTCTTATTTGAGGGTTTTTTGTGGTCAAGTTACTTAATTTCTAAAAATACAAGTTTTAAATCACATTTTTTTAAATTATTTAAAAAATTAGTTTATTTACAAATATTAGTTATTATCCCCATCTATCTGTTTTTTATTATAACCATTTTTCCTGGTTCTATACTTGAAACTCTCAAAACTAAAATATTAAATAAGACTGTCTACGGATATGAGCTGGCAAAATGGACTAACGAAAATTTAGAGAATGAAGATATTTTGTTATCAACGCATAGATCTATATCATTATTTAAAAATGAAACTTTTTCAAATATCTACACATGGCATACAGAGGCAGAAAATAAAAATTCATTAAAGTATTATAATTTTTTAAAAGAAAAGAAAGTAAATAGAATATTATTTTATGGGATCAAACTTGATAAAGAAATTTATGAAAATTGCCTTGGAAAAAAATTATATTTTAAGAAAAATGTTGGAAGTTATGTTGGAAGAAATCCTTTTACTAAAAAAGAATCATATAATGGTTGGATATTTGAACTAAACTATAATAAGTTTCCCAATTGTTTACTTAGATAATTTTAAGGGTTTCCCTTTTTTGAAATTAATTGAATATGGACCCATGAATTGACTGTAACATTTGCTCATATCAACCTCATTAAATAAATAGTCCACAAATTTACCCCTTTGGATAGATATATTAAAATCATAGCTCAATGCTTCTTTTGCAAAACATATATCTTTTTCTTTGTAAGTTATATCTGCAACTTGATAAGTAACTAACCACGGCAAAAAATTTAAAAAAATTAAAAGAATAATCTTTTTTGTGTCGAGGTATTTAAAAAAGATGATGTATAAAAATATTATAAAAGGGTTAATTATAAGTATTTTTGTTGGCATGAAAAAAAATACAAATAAATTAACAAAGATTACAAAAATTAATATTATATTATCTTTATTTAAAATCTTGATTTTATTGAAAACTGAACTTGAAAAAAAAATAAATAAAATTGATGAATATATTCCCATTATTGAATAAACTTTGTATCCAAATCGTGGAAACAAACTTTTTAAAGATAAGTCAGGTCCACCATACCACCCACTTCTTTTATCACTCTCAATTAAAAATGGTAAGTCTAAAAAACCAAGTGTATAATTATGTAAATGAAAAAGCGGGATATAGAAAAACAAACCAACTAGTGTAACCATCATAAAAGAAATTAATATATTTTTTATTTTTTTATTTATTAATTCATCATAAAAATAAATTAATAAAATAGGATATACAAAAGTTAAAAAATTTGCTCTTGAAGCAATTGTAAAACCTAATAAAATATAAGCATAGAAAAATTTTTCTTTTTTTAAAAAATATAAACCTAAACTAAAAAAAAAAATTGCTATAGGGTAATCAATCGAATTTGTATTTTCAAAAAATAGATAGAAATTAGATAATATTAAAAGAAAAAAAAGTATAATATTTTTTTCTGATTGACAAAATGTCTTGTAAAAAAATATTAGAGAAAAAAAAAACATGCTAAAACAAAACATATTTGAAAAAGGTGTTCCAAAATGATAAGCAAAAAAACCAATTAATAATTCTGGAATTGGATGTCCATAAGCACCTCGTGAGGGTGTATAAATACCTTCATTAAAAAAATTAAGATAGGCGAGAATTATACTATACGAGTCACCATCTGAAAAATTTGAAGCACGAGTAAAGGCCAGAATAGATCCTAAAAAGAAAATTAAACTTAAAATTAATGTACTAAATTTTCTGTTTTGTAAAATCATAATAAATTCTAATTGAAAAATTTTTTAAATGTTTAATCAAAAATGGTAATATAATTTTTAAAGGACTTAAACTACTTTTTCCAAAATAAAATGTTTTTATGGGAATCTCATAAATTTTTTTTTCATAAAATGAAATGTGAAATAACAAGTCCTCTTCGAAAAAAAAATCTTTACTGATTTTTTCTAAATTGAGTTTTTTTAATAGATTTAACCTTAACGCCAAAAAACCATTAACAACATCAGTTAAATTTTCATTTTTACAAGTAATTCTAGAAATTTTTGTTAATATGATATTACCAAACAATCTAAATCCTGGAATTTTTTTTTTGTTATTTTTATTGTCGAATCTTGTCCCTTTGCAAAAATTAATATTTTTATTATTAAATTTTGTCAAAAATTTTTTTATATCTACAGGGTCATGTTGTCCATCCCCATCAATTTTAAATATTATTTTAAAGTTTTCTTTTATTGCTTTTTTGAATCCGAATATTGTTGCTCCACCAACTCCTAGATTTGATTCACAATATATAACTTCTACTTTTTTATTAAAAAATTTTGCAGCAACTTTACCAGAATTTTCAGGACAAAAATCATCAACAACTATAACTTTATCAACATATTTATAATTAATTCTTTTTAAAACATTTGTAATTTTTTTTTTGACTTTATAGCAAGGAATTATAACACAAACATTTTTTTTTAATTTCATAACTTAAAAAATTTTTTGATTAATTTGAAAATTTCAATATTTTCAATTTTTTCTTGACTTTTTAAATTCAGGTTTTTATAAAATAAAGATCCTTCATGAGTATGTTTACTTGTAGTTTTAATAAAAGAAAATAAATGTATAAATTCAAAAATATCTATATCGTCAATTTTTTTTTTTGATTTAGCATTTTTATCATAAAATAAATTTTTTTTGACATTATTATAATTAATATCAATTTTTGAAATATCCTTTTTTGATTGAATTTGGACTCTACAAAAAATTTGATTTTTTTTTAATACCTTTATTTCAAATAATTTAAAACCACAAATTGTGATATTTTTGATTTTATTTAAACTATTATCAAAACTCATTTTATTTGAAAAAGTCATAATAAATCCATTTGTCATATTTGAATGAAATTTTGTGAATTGAATATTTTTGGATTTAAAAAAATTAAGTGGATTTTTAGGTCTTATTAAAAATCTAGTTTTAACTAATTTTTGACTAAATGAATTATAAATTATTAAAGAGTCATATCTTTTAAATAATTTGAAAATTAAAGAAAATATTTGATCAGTTAAAAGAAAATAATCTTTGTGGTTTTCTTTTTCATCCCAGTTATTGTGCTGAAAGTGAGCTAATGAATTCAAAAAAATTAGAGAAAAATCAAGTTTTAATTTTTTTGATATATTTTTAAAAATAATTAAAGAAATTATGTCAAAAATAAAAAATAAAAAATAATTTTTTATACCATTTTTAGTTATGATTTTTAAATATAATGGAAAATATTTCAATAATTCAAATAAGGCTGAAGACTTAATAGAATATAAAAAAAAATCAAAAAAGAGTCTTAAATTTTTTAAAATTTTAAAGTCCGTATAGTCTCTGGCATAGACTCTCGACAATCGATAAATTTTATTTAATTCTAAAGGTTTTAAATTTGATTTATAATTCCAAGGATCTGGTAAAAAAATTTTAATATTTTTATGATCTTTAAAATTTGTATTCATTGGACCCCAAACTCCACATTTATAATTTTTTTTTGATAAATAATCCCATATCTGGTCAATATTATTTGATATTTTTTCTCCTAAATTAAATATTTTGTGTTTTGATGATCTTTGACCAGTATTTATAGAAATGTTTTGAACCCATGGGTCTAAATTTTTATCTTGAATTTTGTCAACAGAAAAGGTTTTAATATTTTTAAGTTTTAAAAATTTTTTTATATTATAACAATCATATTTTCTTGCTCCATTGTTTAAAAAATCTAAATTGTATTCATTTAAATTAATAGCTAATAATGTTTTTTTATTCATAAATGTTATTTTTTGAATTAATAGATTATTATAACAATAAAATAAATGTTTAAATTACTTTATACAAGTTCTGAAGATAACAAAAATTTTGGTGTTTCTAAAGTTGTGAGTTCACTAAATGAAAAATTACAAAAAAAAAAAATTAAATCTATTTTTTCAAATAATTTATTAAAATTATTACTTTTTAAACCTGATTTGATTCATATAAACGGATGTTGGAAAATAAGATTAATTTTATTTTTTATCTTGGCGAAAATTCTAAGAATAAAAATCGTTATTTCTCCACACGGTATGATGGACCCAGTTTCATTAAATCAAAAAAGTTTTAAGAAAAAAATTGCTTTATTTTTATATCAAAAAATTATTTTCCACAATTCAGATTTAATAATAGTTAATTCAAAAATTGAAAAAAAAAATTTTTTAAAAATAATTAAAAAAGTATCAAATATTATTATCATTCCTCATGGAATAAATATTGATAAAAAATTTAGAATTATAAATAATAAAAACAAAGATTTGAAATTTGTTTTTTTTTCAAGGATTCATAAATCAAAAAATTTAGATACACTAATTAAATTATGGAAAAATGATTATTTTTTTGAAAAATTAAATCTTGATATTTATGGTGAAATTCTTGATAGAAAATACTTCTATAGTTTAAATATTAGACATGATAAAAATATTAATTATATAGGACCTTTAAATAATAATATTCAACAAAGTTTATCTAAATATGATGTTTTAATTCATCCATCAAAGTCTGAAAATTTTGGTTTAGTTATATTTGAAGGTTTATCATCTGGACTTTTTTTAATTTTAAATAAAAGTTTAGAAAAAAAATTTTTAGAAAAAAATAATTTTGCTATAAATATAGATTTCAACATCAAAGAATTAAAAAATGCTATCAAAAAGATTATGAAAAATAAGAGAAAAATAAAGAGCAATTTTTATAAAAGAAAATCTTTTAATTATATTAAAAAAAATTTTGATTGGAAAAAAATTTCAAATATTTATTTACAGAATTATAAAAAATTATTAGATAATTAACATTTATTAGAACTTGAATTTTTCTAAAAAATTGAAAATTGAAAAAGTCGGGTGAGAGCTCCATATAAAAAATATTATCAAAAATATTATAAATATCATTTTAGAAAAAGTTTGGGATTTTGAATTTATTAAAAAATATACAAGAACAGCAGGGTATGCCAACGTAGTCAATCTAATTATATTTTTTCCACTTACATATAAACCTTGAAAAATTGGTTGCATTACAATTAAAAATATAAAGAAAATTAAATATAAGTTTAAATTTTTATTAGTTTTAAAATTTATTAAGTTTTTTTTAATTATGAGAAAAAAATAAATTATTATTGGGCCAAAACTTAAAAAGGGCCAAACAAAGAAAATAAATAATTCTTTAAAAGATTTATTTTCAATAAATAAACCAAAAATAGTAATTAAATATTGTTCACTTCTTGGAACTGTTACTGGAATTAATGAAGAATATATATAACCTAAAAAATAAATAAGTAAAAAAATTATAAAAGATAAATTAATGTCATATAATTTAAGAAAAAATCTTTTTTTTTGAATTATTCTTAATGCAAAAATTACCAAACAAACTGCGGCAGCACTTTGTCTTGCAAAAGACGAAACTATTAATCCTATAAAAAATATTTTTTTATTTTCATTTTTTAAGCCACTTATTGTTAATAAACTTCCGTAAATAAAAAATAAATCATTTATAATAAGCGGTACAGCAATATAAAATCTTGTTAGATACGGATTAAAATTTATAATTAATAGTGATAATAGAATAAAGTAAATATTTTTATTAAACTGAAAAAAAATATCTATAAAATATTTATTGATTAATAAAATAAGAATAATTACTAAAATTCTATATAATAAATAAATTTCAATGCTTGTTATTTTTGAAAGAATTCCAATAATATATGGAAAAAAAAATCTTTCAGCATGTATTGGCTGAATACCTGTAGAAGAAAGTTTTGGAGCAAACTTTGAAATTTCATAATAGGAAAATCCATCAGCTCCTCCAAAAATTAAGCTATCCTCGTAATTAAAATATGAATTAGTAAAAATTATATATAATAAAATTATAAATAAAAAAAAATAAGATATATTTTTTTCAGAGCTCATTTTTATCGTTTAAACCTTTGATCCAGTATTTTAAAATTATATACCAGTCCAATACTGGCCTAATTTTTGAATAATTTTTTTGTGATGGGTAGTCCATACTTACAGGGACTTCACAAAATTTTATATTCTTAGACCTTATTATTTTTCCGTAACTAAAATATTCATAACCATAGGTATAAAGTTCTTTTTTGAAAAAATTTTTTTTAAAATTTTTAAATATGTTTATCTTAAAAGCTCTAAAACCACAGGTAGTGTCACTAATTTTTTTATTTAAAATGAAATTTAAAAAAAAGCTAAAACTTTTTATCAAGATCAATCTTATTAAAGGATTATTTTTTTTTGATGAACCCTCTAAAAATCTACTTCCAGATACAAAATCATAATTTTTTAGAGTTATTAAGTTTATAAATCTATCAATTTGTCTTGGATTCATTTTCCCGTTTCCAGCTAAATGGACTAAAAAATCAAAATTATATTTTTTTGCATAAAAAAAACCAATCATTAGAGCGTATCCAACCCCCTTATTTTTTTTTATATTTAAATATTTGATGCCACTTTTTTTTAGCAAAATTAGAGAATTATCTGTAGAACCATTATTTACAAAAATATATTGTAGATTGAAAACTTCAAATTTATTTTTTTTTATTTGATCTATAAGCTTGTTAAGTTTATTATATTCATTAAAAACAGGAATAACACATAAAGTTTTCATAACCCATCAGTACATTATATTGAAAAATAATCAAATTGGAATAATCGGTGTTGGATATTGGGG
>MDSZ01030606.1_pt1 | contig 37356 bp, 33 predicted proteins | sample 811201 | NCBI WGS metagenome assembly MDSZ01 (sample SAMN05326647, study PRJNA326480) | marine metagenome | isolation source: seawater | place: Indian Ocean: North | collected 2010
GCTGAATTATTTTACTAATTATGAATATTTGCTTAATAGGTTTTGGTTCGATTGGTAAAATTTATTATGATCTAATAAAAAAAAATTTTAATTTTTCTAATTTTTACATAGTTGATAATTCAATTAAGTTTGAAAAAAAAATCAAAAATATTTATTTTTTTAATAAAATAGAAAATATACCTAATAAAAAAAATATTACTCACGCCATAATAGCAACCCCTTCAAATTTACATTTTGATTTAGCAAAGTTTTTTATCAAAAACGGAGTTAATATTCTTATTGAGAAACCATTTGTTCTAAAAAGTACTGATGCAAAAAAACTTATCAATATGAGTTCAAAAATTGACAGAAAATGTTGGGTTGTTTTTCAAAATAGAACAAATAAATCAATTGAATTTTTAAAAAAATTAATTGCAAATAACTTTTTTGGAGATATTACACTTATTCGTGGATCTCTTATTTGGTCGAGAGATTTTAATTATTATAATTCTAAATGGAGGGGAAAATATTCAACAGACGGCGGTGTCTTAACAAATCAATCTATTCATATGCTAGACATTATTTATTATCTATTTGGAAAAATTACTCATTTTAACTCTTTAGCACAATTTAATAAAAACAAATTAGAAGCAGAGGATCTCATTTTGATTAATGCTTTATTGAAGGACAAAACACCAGTCTCAATTTGTGCAACAACTAGAGCAAATAAAGATTTTACAGTTGAATTAGACTTAATAGGCAGCAAAAATAGACTCACACTAAATGGTATATCAATGAATAAGATTAGCTTCTTCGATGACAAATATAAAAAGACCTATGGAACAAGTTATAATGAGGAATTTAAAAAAGGCTTTGGTAAAGGTCATATTATTGTTTTAAGGTCTTTTTTTAGTAAAAGTAAAAAAGATATATTTAATTTATCTATTGAAAAGAATGACCATATCATAAATTTTATAAATTCTGTTTATGCAAATATTGATATTAATAATAAAAAACTTTTCAAAGTAAAAAAAACAAATAGTATTTTGGGTAAATGAGAAAAAAAATTGATAAAATAAATAATAAATTACCTACTAAAGATATTACAAAAGATGATTTAGAAAATAAAATTAAACTAACCTCTGACAAGAGAAGAAAAAAAGAGGTGGTTATTAAAAAAGATGTAGTAATCAATAAAAATAATTTACCTTTAATTTGTGGGCCAAATGGCCTTGAAAGTCTTAAACTCGGATTAGGTTTCGCAGAGTTTATTAGTAAATTAAAACTAAGGTTTATGAGAACTCATATTTTCAAACCTTTAACTTTTCCATATAGATCCAATCAATATTCCGAGTCTGGTATTACTGGAATTGAATGGATCAAAGAAATTAAATCACAATTTCCCTCTTTGATCTTTGTTTGTGAAATCACTGAATTACAACACTTAGATACTCTAAGTAAACATGTAGATATTTTGCAAATTGGAACGCGTAATATGCAAAATTTCGAACTACTAAGAGAATGTTCTCGTTCAAAAAAACCATTGATTTTAAAAAGACATTTTGGATCAAGTTTGCGAGATTTACTTGGCGCTGCGGAACATATACTTCTTGATGGAAATAAAAAATTAATTCTCTGTGAAAGAGGTATTGTCGCTCCACATACTCATCGAGAAACTTCCAGGTATATTTTAGATATCCAATCAATTCCAGCTTTACAAGAGATAACTAACTTACCTGTTATTGTTGACCCTAGTCATGCATCTTTTTGGGCTCCATGGGTTCCACCTTTAGCTAAGGCATCAATAGCTGTTGGTGCAGATGGACTGATAATAGAGTCACATCCTAAACCATCAAAATCTAAAGTAGATCCTCTCCAACCTTTAAATTATAAAACATTCAAAAACTTATTATCAAGTCTAAGAAAAATCTCAAAATTAGATAATAAGATAATAATATAATGGAATATTTTATTGTTGGTTTTCCATTAAAAAGACCAAAGTCACCAGAACATTGGAATAATTTTTTTATTAAAACTGGAAGGAAATCAAGAATGCAAGAGTTAGAATTAGAACCTAAAAATTTCCTAACATTTAAAGAAAAAATAAAAAAAAGAAAATTTAAGGCAATTGTTGTAACTATGCCATATAAAAAAAAACTATTAAATATTTGTGATTCTTTTGATATTTCAGCCTCAACTACAAGATCAACAAATCTTATAATAAATCAAGATAGGAACTTAATAGCCTATAATACAGATGTTTTAGGTTTTGAATTAAGTCTATTAAAAAAAAATATTAACATGAATGATTTTGATAATTTTGTAATATATGGTTACGGAGGAACTGGTGAAGCGTTAGCAAAATATATATCAAAAAAATTTAAAAAATTTATTTTTGTTATTACTTCTAAAAATTTAAAAGACACGAAATATATTAAATTTTTTAAAAAAATTAATAAGAAATTAAATAATACTTTAATTATAAACTGCACTCCAATTGGCTCAACTTTATCAAAAGAAAAATTATATAATTCTCCTTTTTCAAAAAAATTTTTGGACGGTTTTACTAATTCATTCGTTTACGACATCAATTATAAGATCTCAAAAAAAAATGATTTAAAAAAAATATGCATAAAAAAAAATTTTAAATATATGAATGGTTTATATATGAATAAAATTCAAGCTAAAGAGGCTATAAAAATAACTTTTCCTTAATGAAAACAAATATTTATATTTTTCTCAAACCAAGATTAAAAACTTTAGATACCCTTCTTCCTTTATTATTTTACCTAAAAAATGATCAAAATAAATTTTTCTTTGTTATACCAAATATCAACTCTTATGAAGAAATAGAACAAAATGTAGTACTAAATGATTTAGTAATTCAATTAGGTGAAAAAATTAATCTTAATAAATTAAATATAGTAAATAAATTATTCTTATCTCTTAGATTTTTATTAAATTTATTTTTTAAAAAACTAAAAATTATTATATTTGATAAACCTGTTGGAAAAAAAAAATTTTTTATATTATTAAAAAAAAATCTTTATATTAGTGAAGGTGATTCATATGGTAACAGCTCTGCTATAGAAATCACAAAAGGTATTGAAAAAAATACTAAGCCAAATCACTATTATATGCCAAATATAAATTTAATTTTATACTCGGATAGTTGGTACAATTACAAATTTTTTAATTCAAATAATAATAAATCATCTGATATTTTTAATATTGGTAATCCAAGACTATTAAATAAATGGAAAAATTATATAAATGAAAAATCAGAACATTATTTATCAAAATATATATATAACAAAATTAATGATGATCAATTCATAACTTATATACTTGGTGTTTTTGAAAAAGATTTTGGTTGGGATAATGAAAAAAAAATTATGCACAAACTATTTATGGAAACAATTAAGGCAATAAGGCACGTCTATCCTAACTTACCAATTATTTTTAAACCTTATTCAATGACAAATATGAATGTTTTGGAAGATTTGATTAAAATATCTAATTTAAAAAATTATCATATTAGTTACTTACATCCCTTTGTATTGGCAAAAAGGAGTAAATTTGCTATTTCAAATAGTTGTTCAACTGTTTTGGCAGATTTTAAAATTAATAATACCGTTACGTTAGAATACTCCTCTTACTCTAATGATTTACTAAGACAAACAAATTTTAATTCTATTCAACCACAATGGGTCAATTACTTTATTAACAACAATTATGATGAACTTACAAATGTGCTAATCAAAATAAAAAAATTAAATTTTGAAAATATTGACAATGGTTTTAGCACTAAAGCAATAAATAAAGAAGATTTAAGATCTTTAGAGAGAAAGTTCAGCTAAAAACAATGCTTCAATCAATTAAAGAGTTAAAAGCAATATTAAATCTCATAAAAATTAATAACACTAAAATATTGTATGTTGGATTTTTAATTTTAATAACTATGATTTTTGAAACTTTGAGTATTGGTATTTTAATACCTGTTGTAGACTCTATACTTATTGACGAACCAAATAACTTTATAAAAATAATTTTTGATACATTAAATATTACTTACAGTTCAAAATTTGATTTATTAATTAAAATTTCATTTCTTTTGATTATTTTTTTTTTTATTAAGATATGTATTCTAATTTATATAAACTGGTACCAAACAAATTTTCTTGTTCAATTAAGGATCCTGTTATCTAGAAAGATCTATCATAAATACACTAGTATCAATTATGAGGATAGTTTAAATAATAATTCTTCAACAATCTTAAGAGATTTAAATAATGAAAGTGAAAAAACTGTTGGAATAATAAAAAATTCCTTAATCGTTGTTACAGAATTTTTAATAATCATCGGAATAATCTCTTTGTTATTCCTAGTTGATAAAGAGATTACCTTACTATCATTATTAATAATGTTTTCTTGTATTTATTTTATGATAAAAATTTTACAAAATAAATTATTCAAATGGGGATCAGAGCGAATAATTGTTGATCAAAAAAAAAATAAATCAATTCAAGATAGTTTTTTTGGTTTTAAAGAAATCATAATATCAAAATCAATCAAATTTTTTTATGATAAGTTTGATAAATTTCAAGTCAAGTCAGCGCAACTAAATGGATATAGAATATTTGTACAAACTCTACCTAGGTTATGGATAGAATTTGTTATTATATGTGTGTTCTCAATAATAATTTTTGTTTTAAAAAATAATTCAATAGACCACTTGATAAAAATATTGTCTCTTTTTCTAATTTCATGTTTAAGATTAATGCCATCTATAAATAAAATTGTTACTCAAATCCAAGGTATTAAATTTTTTATTCCCTCAGTTAACAGAGTTTCATCTATACTCACTAATTTTGAAAACATTAATACATATTCTGTAAAGAAATCTGAAAATAATTTTTTATTTCAACATTTAGAATTTAAAAATGTTACTTTCTTTTATAACAATAATAAAAAAAATAAAGTCCTTAATAATTTTAGCATTAAAATTAAAAAGGGGGATTGCATAGGAATTTATGGAAAATCAGGTTCAGGAAAATCGACATTTATAAATCTTTTATCTAACTTATTATCTCCTAAATTAGGTAATATATTTGTAAATGGAAATGACATAGCAAAGTCGGCTATACAAAGAAAAATTGGTTATGTCAGTCAAAATACATTTATTTTTGAAGACTCAATTAGTGAAAATATAATTTTTGGAAGGAATATGCTTTTTAAAAAAAAATTTGACTCACAAATGAAACAAGCATTAAAGTTATCAAATCTTGATGAATATATTAATAATCTAGAGACAGGTCTTGATTTTAAGTTAAAAGAGAATGGCAGTAATTTATCTGGTGGGCAAAAACAGAGAATAGGTATTGCTCGAGCATTATTATTAGATCCTCAAATTTTGATTTTTGATGAGGCAACAAGTTCTTTAGATGAAAAAACATCCTCAAATATTATGAAAGAAATATATAGACTTAAAAAGAAAAAAACCTTATTGATAATCTCACACAATACTAAGAATTTATATAATTGCGATTATGTCTTAAAATTTGGAAGTAAAAAAATCACAATAAATAAAAAATGAAAAAAATAAATAATTTTTTTAAAAACAAAAATATTCTTTTAACTGGTGGAACAGGAACATTCGGTCAAAATTTTATACAATTTCTAATTGAAAACACAAAACCAAGAAAAATAGTTATTTATAGTAGAGATGAATACAAACAATTTAATCTTCAAGAAAAATTTAAAAAAAATTCTGACATAATGAGATTTTTAATTGGTGACGTAAGAGACTCAGATAGATTAAATTTTGCCACTACAGATATTGATATTATTTTACATGCAGCTGCATTGAAACAAGTTCCAGCTGCAGAATACAATCCTTTAGAGTGTGTCAAAACAAACATTAATGGAGCTGAGAATGTAATACAAGCCGCAATAAAAAACGAAGTCCAGCATACTATAGCTTTGTCTACAGACAAGGCATCCTCACCAATTAATTTGTATGGAGCCACAAAACTTGTATCTGACAAAATTTTTGTAAATGCAAATAACATGAAAGGAAGAAGAAATTGCCATTTTTCTGTTGTTAGATATGGCAATGTTGTTGACTCTAGGGGTTCAGTAATTCCTTTTTTCAAAAAATTAAAAGACGATAAAGCAAAGTTATTTCCAGTAACAGATATAAATATGACCAGGTTTGTAATATCAATTAATCAAGCTGTAAATTTCGTTACAAAATGTTTTTTACTAATGAAAGGTGGAGAGATTTTTATTCCAAAAATACCTTCAATAAGAATAACCGATTTAGTAAAAGCAATTGATAAAAAAGCTCAAATAAAAATAATTGGTACAAGACCAGGAGAAAAAATACATGAGGAACAAATACCATACGGTTTACATAAAAATGTATTAGAATTTAAAGATTACTATCTCTTATTACCAAGAACTGTTGAAGAGTTATCATCAAGTAAAATTGATTTTTTTGGCCAAACTGGGAAAAAAGTAAAAGATAATTTTAGTTATAATTCAAAAGAAAATAAATATTTAAACATCAATCAAATTGAACAAATCATCAAATAATTTTTCAAATAAAATTATTTTAGGTACCGCTAATTTCGGTTCAAAATATGGCCATTTTAATAATCAAATCGATATCAAGCAACATGATAGAATAATCAAATATCTTAAGTCAAATAAAATTACCTCATTAGATTGGTCATTTGATTATCCCAATTCATTTACTACAATTCAAAAATATTTTTTAAGAAAAATAAACGTTGACTCCAAATTATCAATAAATTCATTAAATAAAGATTTAAATTTTTTGAATAGTAATAAAATTAAATTTAATACAATTTATATTAGATCTCCTGAGATATTAGATAGTTCGAGTTTTTATTATTTATTTGAAATAATTAATAAGTTAAAAGAATTTAAGATTATAAAAAGAATTGGTTATTCTATCTATGACATTAATCTTTTAGAAAAAAAAAATTACCCAAAACCTGATGTGCTTCAAATTCCAATTAATATATTTGATCAAAGATTTTTAAAAACTAAATATAATAATAAATATTATAAAAAAAACACCACAATAGTCGCTCGTTCAATATTTTTGCAAGGTAAACTATTGAGCAGCCCAGATAAATTTTTTTCAAAAATTGAAAATACTCATTACACTAAATTTTATAATTTTTTAAGACTTAATAATATATCCGCAATGTCTTTTATAAAGTCATTTTATGCTTCAGTTCATACTATTGATAAAATTATTTTGGGTATTTCTGATTTAAAAAACTTAAAAGATTTTGTAAATTCAAATTATAAAATTTATAGTCTTAAAACTTTTAATGCATTTTCTACAAATAATAAAAAAATTATCGATCCACGAAAATGGCAAAAATATTAACACCAATTATAATTATCCAAGCTAGAGAAAATTCTAGTAGGTTAAAACATAAGGTTTTAAAAAAAATTATAAAAAAATCAATTATTGAAATAATGTTTGATAGACTCTCAAAATTAAAAAAATTTCAAATTCATTTTGTTATTCCTCACAAAAACAATAAATTGAAAAAAGAGATATCTCAGTTTCATAATAATATATTTGAAGGTGATGAAATAGATGTATTAAGTAGATACTATAATTGTGCAAAATCCTTATCTTTAGAGAAGAAAACACCTATTATTAGATTAACCTCAGATTGTCCACTGATTGACCATAATTTAATTAAAAACTTTTATAAAATATTTATTAAAAATAATTATCAATATTTATCTAATACACTTAATCCATCATACCCAGACGGAATGGACATCGAAATCTTTACTTTTGATACTCTTCAAAATGCTTATAGAAATTCATTTTTACCTCACGACAGAGAACACGTAACGCCGTATATCAAAAGAAGTGTAAAAAACAAATATAATGTTACCAATTCAACTGATTTGTCAGAAATAAGACTTACCTTAGATACAAAAGAAGATTTTCTCGTTATAAAAAAAATCATATCAAAGATAGGACACTTAAGTTCTTTAACAAAAATTACTAATTGTTATAACAATATGAATTTGTCAAAAATAAACAAAAATTTAATCAGAAATCAAGGGTCGATTACTAATGAAGATATTCTCTATTGGGAAAGAGCAAAGAAAGTAATACCAGGTGGTAACTCTCTTTATTCTAAAAGACCTGAGTTAAACGCCCCAAATTTGTGGCCATCTCATTATGAAAAAGCTAAAGGTTATAAGATTTGGTCAAAAAATAAAAAAAAATATTCTGACCTTTCAACAATGGGTGTTGGAACAAACATATTAGGTTACGCTAATCAAAAAATTGATAATGAGGTCATTAAAAGTATAAAAAAAAGTAATATGTCCACTTTGAATGCCTTTGAGGAGGTCTTACTAGCTGAAAAATTAATTGACATGCATCCCTGGGCACAAAAAGTAAAGTTTGCAAGAACAGGTGCTGAGGCAAATAGTATTGCTATAAGATTAGCCAGAGCGTATTCGAAAAAGAATGAAGTAGCAATATGTGGATATCATGGATGGCATGACTGGTATTTATCTGCATCTATGAAAAATAAAAAAAATTTTTCGAAAAACTTAATGGACAATGTAGGAAATATAGGTACCCCATCTTTTTTAAAAAAATACACGCACTCATTTTTATACAATGATTTTGATTACTTGAAAAATTTAATAAATACCAACAAAAATATTGGCACTGTCATAATGGAAGTTATGAGAAATTTTGAGCCCAAAAATAATTTTTTGAAAAAAGTAAGAAGTTTATGCGATAGAAATGGAATTATTTTAATTTTTGATGAGTGCACAAGTGGTTTTCGAGAAACCTTTGGAGGGTTACACCTTAAGTATGGGATAAATCCCGATATAGCAATGTTTGGTAAATCATTAGGAAATGGATACGCAATTAATGCAATCATTGGAAAAAATGAAGTAATGAATATGGCAAAAAAATCATTTATAAGCAGTACATTTTGGACAGAAAGAAGCGGATCCGTAGCAGCGCTTAAGACTTTAGAGATAATGGAAAAAACTAAATCTTGGAAAGTCATTACTGAAAAAGGTAAATTTATTAAAAAAAGATGGCGAAAGCTTGCAGATGCAAATTCTCTAAAAATCAATATATTTGGTTTAGATTCATTGCCAAAATTTACTTTGCCTTACAGAAATTGGATGGCTTATAAAACTTTTATAACTCAAGAATTTTTAAATGAAAATATACTAGCTACGAATACAATTTATTTATCTACAGTACATGATCATAAAATTTTAGAAAAATATTTAAAAAAATTAGATGAAATATTTTCAATAATTAATAAATGTGAGTTAGGAGAGGATATTTATTCCTTCCTTAAAAATTCAGTATGTGCAAATGATTTTACAAGACTGAATTGAAGGATAATATTTTAATACGGGTAGATTATTTACCTGCAAATGGATTAGGCCATATTATAAGACAGATAAATCTTATAAATAATTTAAATTTAAAGACTTCTTTTTTTATATTGGCAAATAAAAGTAGCATAAGTTTAAAAGATATCCTTCCAAAAAATTGTAAAATAATTTCTTTTAAATCTTATGAAAATGGAAAAATAAATATTCAAAAAGATTGCTCTATTACTTTGAAATATTTAAAAAAATATAATTGTTCAAATTTATTTGTAGATAATTTTAAATTATCAAAAAATTGGTACACCAAAATTTATAAAAATTTCAAAAATATAATTATTTTTCATGATTTTATGACTAACTTTAAATGTAAAATAATAGTCACTAACATATTAAAAAATAATAAAGATAAAAAAATTTTTCCAATGAATGAATTGATTTTTTTAAATAGAAAAATAATAAACAAGAGAGTTATAAAAAAAAACTTAAATTTTGCACAATGTAATATTGATTTTGGATCTATAGACCAAAATAACTTGACAGAATTTGTTTTAGATACAATTTTGAAAAATAATCTTTCATTTACAAATATTAATGTATTTTTAGGTCCTTATAATAATAACGCTATTAATATAAAAAATAAATTTGGTAAAAATAAAAATATTTATTTCAGTAATTTAAAGTTACCTCGAAAATATGACTCTAAATCAGGAATTTTTTTTGGTAATTGCGGTATTACCGCAACAGAAAACTATTTTTTAGGAAAGATTTCATTTATATTTCTTTCATCAAAGAATCAATATCAAAGAATGAGATATTTAAAAATAAAACCGAATGTTAATTACATCGGTTCTGTTTTTAGTAAACGATATGCTAATATAAAACTTTTAAATAATATTAATCAATATGTTTCAAAATTTGATGGCAAAAAAATAATGAATATAAAAAATAATGAAATTGATAAATTGAAACAATATATTAGTAATTTTAAAAGTTTATTATAAGGTTTATGATTTTAAAAAATCGAAATTTAAAAAATGATATTTTAGTCATTGCAGAAATAGGCATTAACCATAATGGTGATTTTGATCTATGTATGGAAATGATCAAGCAGGCTATAAAATCTGGTGCTGATGCTGTTAAATTACAATCAATTAACCCAAAACATAGTTACATGGAAAACACTAAATCTTTTAAAATTTTCAAAAATAAAAATTTTGATATACATCAACTTCTCAAAATTCAAAAATATTGTCAAAGAAACAAAATAATTTTTTTTACTACACCAGGTGATATCGAAACACTTGAATTTCTAAAACCACTTAAATTAGATATCTTCAAAGTTTCATCAGGTTTATTCACTAATACACCACTTATAATAGAAATTTTAAAACAAAAAAAACCAATTATTTTATATACAGGTATGGCAACAATTTATGAAATAGACTATATATGCAATTTAGTAAAAAAAACTATTGGCAATAATTTTGCATTATTAAAATGTACTGCTAGTTACCCTTGTGATGATAGTGATGTTAACTTACTTGGTATAAAGTCTTTAAAAAAAAGGTATGACTGTATTATTGGTTACTCTGATCACACAATAGATGCCCTTGCTGTCATATCCGCCATAAATCAAGGTGCCACTGTAATTGAAAAACATTTTACAATTGATAAAAAAATAAAAGGTGGTGACAACTCTATGTCAATGATACCAAAAGATTTTAAAAATATGGTTACAAAAATAAGAAGAATTGAAAAAATGCTAGGATCCAAAACTTTATCTCCTACTAAAAGTGAAATATCTGAAAGAAAAAAAAGATATCGTTTCTTGGTTTCGCTAAACTCCTTGAAAAAAGGCGAATACATAAATAGTAAAAATATAAATATGAAAAGAATTTATAAATTTAAAAAAGAATATATTCCAGCCATTGATTTCTTAAAATTTAATAAAAAAAAATTATCTAAAAATGTACCTAAAAATACAATATTAAAGGCAAGCTTCTTTAAATGAATATATTATTAACATCATGTTCAGCTGGACTTAAAAGATTTGAGGCTGAATATTTTATCAAAAAATCAAAATACAAAGATATTATAAAAGTTTACGGATGTGACAATAATCCAACTGAAAGTAATGCATATGAAAAAATATTTAAAGTACCAATGGGTGATAGTAAAGAGTATATCAAAAGGGTCTATGATATAGTAAATCAATATTCTATAAAATTTATTATTCCTTCATCTGATGAGGAAGCTCTCACTTTATCAAAAAATAAAAAAAATCTTGAAAAAATTGAATGTATTCCGCTTTGCTCTAATTATGAAGTATTGGAGTTGATAAATAATAAAGCAAAAACATATGATATTTGCAAATCAAATAAAATACCCATTGCAGATTATAAAATTGTAAAAAATATGGATGAATTAATTAGTACAATTAATTATTTTAGAGATAATTATAGTAATTTTGTATTAAAACCAAATGATGACAGAGGAAGTAGAGGTATTTATGTTGTATCAAAAAATAGACAAAAAACAGAAAAAATAGGTAGAGAAATTCATATTTCTTTTGATGAGTTCTATAAAAATATTGGTTTATTTTTTAAAAATTTTAAAGACTACATTGTCATGGAAATGCTGCTTACACCATGCCATGACGTTGACGTTCTTTGCAATAAAGGTGAACTAGTAGAGATGATTCTTAGAAAAAGAATCAAATCTATTTTTCCAAATGAGGGCCATGAAATTATTAGTAATTCTAATTTGTACAGTGAAGTAAAAAAAATATGTAAAATATTTAATTTGAATTACCTTCATGATCTTGACTTTATGCCTGATGAAAATGGCAAACTCAAGTTAATTGAAATAAATCCTAGAATAAGTGGAAGCACAATTATTTCATGTGTATTAGGTTATAAATTATTTGATAATTTAATTGCTTTAGCTCAAAATCAATATAATTTTGAACATGCTACTACGTTTGGAAAAATACATCCTAACGATTTAGGTAGATTTTTTGAAAGTGCATAAATGAAAATCAAATATGGTAAATCATTTAAGGATATTCTTGAAATAAAACAAAGTTTTTTTGTTCAAAACGATGAATTCCTAAAAAGACAAAATTATGTTGGTAAAGTTTATTCTAAGCAAATTAGAAGAAAAAAATGTAAGGCATGTAATTCTAAAATTACAAATGAATTTTTTACTTCTCACAATGTAAAATACACAATATGTAAGAAATGTAGTCACTTAAATGGTCTTTATGAAGACTCAAATAAATTTTGTGATGTTGTTTATAATAAATCTATTGGACAAAATTATGCAGATAGATATTTTGCAAAAAACTTAAAACTATTTGAGTCTAGGAAAAATAATATTTACAAACCTAAAGTAGAATTTTTGATAAATTCTTTAGGCAAATCTGTTAAAAAAAAGTCTATTTTAGATATTGGTGCTGGATCTGGTTATCTTTTATCTGCTTTTCTAGATCAAAATTTTAAAAAAGTTGAGGCTATTGAACCATCTGATAAACAGGTAAATTTTGGTAAAGAGGTTTTGACAAAAAAAAATCAAGAACCCGACTTAATTAAAAAAATATCTATAGATGAGACATTAGACTATGTAAAAAATACTGAAAGTGAAGTAGTTACAATGATTGGTGTTTTGGAACATTTAAATTACCCCAGAGAAATGCTTTCAGTAATCAATAAAAATCGAAGTATAAAATACATATATTTATCAGTGCCACTATTTTCCTTTTCTGTATTAATTGAAAGTTGCTTTACCAATATTCACAATCGTCATTTAGGTGGGTCACATACACACTTATTTACTGAAAAATCACTGAAAAAACTTTTATTAAATTTTGGATTTAAGCCATTTTCAGAGTGGTGGTTTGGAACAGACTTTATGGACTTATTTAGATCTATAGATGTTACTTCGAAGAAAAATAATAATTTCCTTCTATCAGATAAATTGAAAGATATGTATGAATTAATTGATGAATTTCAAAAAGTTATAGATAAAAATAAACTTTCATCTGAGGTCCATATTGTCTTTAAAAGAAAATAAAAAAAATATTTTAATACTTGGATCCCGTGGAAGACTTGGTGCTTATTTAAAAAAAAAATTAAAAAGTAAAAATTTTAATTTATTTTATGATGACAAAAAATCAGATTTTTCAATTTATAAAAATCTTCAAAGAATAATTAGTAAAAATAAACCAGATATTATCATAAATACCATAGCACTTACTGATGTAAATTATTGTGAGTCAAATGTTATGGATGCATATAAATCAAATACTCAAGTTATTAAAAATATAGCATCTTATTACGAAACAGAAGATTGCAAATTCTATTTAATACAAATTTCAACTGATCAAATATATTTTGGAGACGGTCCACATAAAGAGAATTCTATCTGCCAACCTGTTAATGTTTATTCTTTAACAAAATATTTTGGTGAATTTTATGCGAACAAAATTAATAGTTGTATAATTAGAACTAATTTTTTTGATCTTTTTGAGGAAAAAAGACACTTTAGTTTTTTAAATTTTGCAGTGAATAACCTAAGAGAGAATAAAAAAATAAATGGCTACGTAGACATTCTTTTTACTCCAGTGCATATATCTTCTATATCGGATTTGATAATGAAACTATGTGAAAAACCAATAAATGGTATTTATAATTTTGGTTGTGAAAATGGTATATCTAAATTTAGTTTTATTAAAAAAATTGCTCAATATTTAAAACTTAATTCTAATTTAATCCAAAGTATTATTTCAAATAATGATCAAAAAATTGACAGACCAAAAGACATGCGTTTAGATTGTTTAAAGTTAAAAACTGATATAAGTTGGAAAATAAATAATTTAGATGAAGAAATTTCAAAAATTAGAAGCTGATAATTTAAATTTTTTAGGAACAAAAATTATGATAATTGCAGCACACCCGGACGATGATATTTTAGGCTGCGGAGGATTGTTAGCTAAATTAAAAAATAAACCTTGTGAAATCAAAGTAATTTTTATTGGAGAGGGTTCTAGTTGTAGGTATAACGATAAAGATAAAAAAGATATTATTGAAAAGGAAATTATAAAAAGAAATAATTATGCAAATTCAGCATTAAAATATTTAGGTATAAACAAACCATCATTTCATAATTTAAAATGTGGATGTTTCGATGCTTATCCATTAATAAATATAGGTAAAATTATTGAGAATGAAATAGTTAGTTTTAAACCTCAAACTATATTTACACATAGTGAAACAGATTTAAATAACGATCATAAAATAACCTATCAGTCTACACTTCAAGCAACTAGACCCGCTGCGCTTAACTATGTAAAGAATTTATTTTCATATGAAGTTATTTCATCAAGTGAATGGAATTTTGGAAATTCCTTCAAGCCAAATTATTTTATTTCATTATCTAAAAAAGATTTAGATAAAAAAATTAGAGCCTTCGAATACTATCTTTCAGAAATAAAAAATTACCCTTACGCTAGGTCTATTAGTTCAATAGAAATTTTAGCAAGGTATCGTGGCATCCAATCAGGACAGGAATTTTGTGAGAGTTTTAAATTAATAAGATCACTACCTTAGGAATAGTTCGGTCTGTTTCAATAAATAATTTAATTCATTTATTCTTGGTGGTAATTCTTTTTGACCATAATACTGGGGTGCTGCTAATTTGTGTAAAGAAATTAAAAAAGAAAATTTTAAAGATTTATTTTTGTTTAAAAGAAGAGAATTTTTAATTTTTTTAAAAATTTTTATAGACTCTATTATTTTTCTATTTTTATAAATTTTAGTATTCAATTGATTTACATTAAATTTAGGCGATAAAGTCTTAGGTATCTTTTTTGGGGATATTATTTTTTTTCTCTCAAAAACTAAAATAGAGGAGTGATGTAAATTATTAAAATCAACATCTTTAAAATTTTTAGAATTTATTACTTGATTTAGAACAAAACCATAATGTTCCATAAACGATTTATACATTTTTGGAGTATACATCCAAATATATGGAGCAAAAAAATCGTCCATTACTCTTGTAGTAGAGGCATTATCAGTATTGCCATTAGAGAACAAGATTGATGACTCTTTAAAATAATTTAATAATTCACTTTTTTTTAATAATTCTCTAATCATTTGACAAATGAACCACTTAAAAGTTCCAGATCTATAAAAGTATACCCAAATTTTTCCATTTAATTTTACCGATTTTGAGCAATTGTCTAAGCCTTTAGATACATCTGAAAAATGATGAACTATCCCATTTAAATATACGAAGTCGAATAATTCTTCTGGAATTCTATCAAGACATAAATCAAGATTTTTTGATTTAATATTTTTAATTTTTTTTTTTACTTAATATATTTTTAAATTTTTTAACATGCTCTTTTGATATATCATAATGATATACAAACTTTGCACCCAACTCCTGTAAAGCATAAGATTCTCTTCCTGTACCAACATTCATCACACAAGATTTGGACAGTCTATTAAGAGAATATTTAGCTTTATATAGATCGTCTTGAACAACCTTCTTTCTTATTTTTTTTTGTTCATTTGAAAAATAGAAACTATACTGGTTACCGTGTGAGTATTTACCATATAGTGTACCTGTAGTATTTTTTTTCATTATTTAGTGTATTATATTAAATACTTATACTTCAAAATGTGTGGAATACTAGGAATTTATTCAAAAAGAATAATTGATAAAAAGTTATTTTCAAAATCATTAAACTCTTTAAAGTACCGTGGTCCAGATGAAACAAAAAAGATAAATAAAACAAATTTTGCAATAGGGTTTAATCGTCTTTCAATAATAGGAGTAAATAATTATCATTCTGTCCAACCAATTGAAAATAAGGATTATATATTAACTTTTAATGGTGAAATTTATAATTACAAAGATCTAGCAAAAAAATTAAATTTAAATAAAAGTGAGTCTAAAAGTGACACTTTTGTTTTATCAAAGTTAATTGATAAATATGGAGAGATTGATTTTATAAAATATGTTGAAGGAATGTTTGTAATATCAATTTACTCCAAAAAAAATAATAAGATATATATTTATAGAGACAGAATAGGAGAGAGAAATATTTTTTTTTATGCTGATAAAGTTAATTTTATTTTTGCATCTGAAATTAGACCACTCCTTAAATTAAAATTAATTAAGAAAAAAATTAATTTAAATAGCATTCACGAATATTTTTATCATGGTATGATCTTTGAAGATGGGCAAACTATTTATCAAGACATTTATCAATTAAATCCTGGTCAATTTTTAATATTTGATTGTAATACATTTAAGATAGAAAAATTTTTTTACTATCAGATAGAGAATGAGAGATATAATAAAAAAGTTATTAAGAAAAATATAAAAAATTTATTAGATGAGGCTCTAGGCTCAAGACTTATATCTGATGTAAAAATAGGTGTCTTGCTATCCTCTGGCTTAGACTCTTCGTATATGTTATCAAGACTTACAAAAAAATTTATTAATAAATCTGAAATTTTTACTGCATCAAATAAAGACAAAACAAAAGATGAGTCTAATCAAGCCAAAAAAACAATTAAATTCATTAATAATATTTATCCTAATAAAAAATTAAATCACATTATTATCAATAATAGAAAAAAATTAACTATCACTGATCAACTAATTTCGTTGTCTAGAAATTATGATCAGCCAATTCATCTTTCTATGTCACCACTTTTGAATAATATATGTAAATTTGTAAAAAATAAAAATTATAAGGTTTTATACGGAGGCGAGGGTATGGACGAAATAGCTTATGGTTATAAAAGATTTTTTAAAACATTTGAAATCATTAATAGTGTTGAATCATCAAAAATAAAAACTGATCATATATATTTTGGCTCAGGATTTAAAAACATAACTCTAATAAATAAAATCATAAAAAGAAAAATAAATTATAGATCTTTGAGTAGTTATAAATTTATTCAAAAATGCTTAAAAAACCACCCTATTTATAAAACACAAATGTTATTTTCAATTAAATATAAATTGCAAACTTTACTTTATAGGAATGACAGGATAGGCATGCTTAACTCAATTGAAATGAGATGTCCCTTTTTGAAACCAAAATTAATGAGTGCATTTTTAAGTTTAAAAAAATCTTCTTTATTTAATATGAATTTAAAAAAGGGTAAATTAATTTTAAGAAATTTATCTAAAAATCAAATTCCAAAAAATTTAATTGAAGATAAAGATAAAAAAGGCTTTGTATCAGATTTTGAAAATGAATTAAACACAAAAAAATTCTATTTAAAAATTTATAAATTAGTAAATTTTAAAAATTCATTTACTAATAATTATTTATCATTAAAAGAAGTTAATAAAGTAATTGAAAAACATTATAGTAAATCTGAAGACTTTTCTTATTTAATATGGAGAATATTTGCTTTAGAAATTTGGTATAAAAACTTTTATAAGACTTATTAATTAGAATATATTCCCGTATATATTGATGGTATATTACGATTTTTAGATCTGTACTGATCAAATTTGAAATTTTCAATTCTTTTATAGGATGATTTTATAAGCATTTTATTTAAGTCTTTTTCCGAAAATAATTTCTGATTTGATATATCGTGAAAATAAAAATATTCCGGCATTAACGTATAATCTAAATTTTCTTTTAAAATTTTACTATCAACTCTGTTAATTTCACATATAAGAATATCAAATTTTTTAATATTTAATTTTTTAAAAAAATTTACCAAATCCTTCTCGTTACTAAAAATTTCATGTATTATGAACCAAAAACATATCAAAACTTTATCTCCAAACTTAATTTTTTTAGCCCATTTATTTATATTAAGTGCATTAGACAATATGTAATCTACATTTTTGTAATCTTTCAAGTTTGATTTTGTGTTTTTAAGTGCTTCTTTTGATACATCTGAAGCTGTGACTCTAATATTCTTGTTATTTTTAAGAATATGTTTCAAGAAAGTCCCATCTCCACAGCCTAAATCTACGATTTGATCATATTTATTGAAATTAAATTTTTGAATAACTGGTTTAAAAAATTTTCTGCTATGCGTATCGCCACTGCCTATTACATTCATTGATCTTTCGCATTTAAAGTTTTTTCCTTTAAAAATAAATTCTTGAGTATTAGACAAATAGTTTTTATAAGAGAAAGGTATTTGAAAAGCACCAGATCTTAGTAATAGTAATCTACCGTTTTTTGTTAGAAAATATTCATTCCTTTTTTTTCTTAATATTCCTAAATTTTTTAGATATTCAAGAGCAAAAAAAAGTCTATCTTTATTAATTTTTTTAATATTATTTATTTTTATTGATTTTGTTTTTTCTGTAAGTACCCCAGCATCTATTAAAGAGCAAAAAATATTTGTAAAATAGTAACCTCTCATTAATGAGACAATTTCTCTTCTTATTTTTTTTTTATCTTCCATATCTCTTAAAAAAATCTTTTGCAAGAAATGCAAACGCCACCCTATCAACAAATTTACCATTTTTAAAAGAAGCCTCTTTAAATATCCCTTCTTTTTTCATGCCAATTTTTAAATTACTTCTAACTGAAATTTTATTTGTAATTACTGCTGAACTATAAACTCTATTCATTCCTAATACAGAAAATGCATATCTTAATAAAAGAATTAAAGCCTCAGATCCATAACCCTTTCCTTTATAATTTTGATCACCTATTAATCTTCCATAAACGCATTCTTTATTAACCCAATCAATTTGACTTAATCTACCATTACCTATATACAAACCGTCTTCATTCCTACAAATAGCAAACATTACAGAATAAGGTATTTTTTGTAATTTAAAGTAGTCATATAATTCCTTCTCTGAAACTGGGAAACCACTAAATAATCCATCAATAGCTTCATGGTCATTAACCCAATCCAACCAGCCATTATCTAAATCTGATTTTTTTATGTGCCTTAAGTAAATTTTTTTTCCTTTAAGATATTTACCTTCTTTAATATTAATTTTTTTCATGTAAGTTTGTCTGTTTAAAATTAAAGTATTTAATGAAAAAAGCCATAATTACTGATTTTGAGGAAGATATATTAGAATTTTTTAAAATAAACAAAAAATTTACCATATATACAAAAAATAATTATATCTTTGAAAAATATAACAATCATGAGCACTTAGAATGTATTCATATTGAATCTTTATTAAATAATAATGAATTTAATTTATACACAAAAAAGACTTACAAATTTATTGAAAAATTATTAAATATCGTTGTTTCAAAAAATATTATTGAAGAAAAAGTTATAAGAATATTTCAAAGAACAATCATTAATTCATATTTTTCATTATTCCATCATTATATTTTAATTTGTAAAGTAATTTCAAATAATAAAAAAGAAAATATATATGTTTATAATACAAATTTTCCACACCTTAATAAAAATTTAAGTATTGAATTTGAAAGATACGATAATTTATACGCTTATCTCTCAAAGAATATATTTCATAACAAAATAAATTTTGTTAATAAAAAAAAAATATTAAAAAAAAGTAAAAGAAATAAATATTCATTCTTGAATATTTATTTAAAAATATTGAATATTTTAAGTTTAGATTTTAAAAGTCTAAAAGGAAAAATTAAAAAAAAAAATTAGATTAAATACTAAGAATAATTCAAAAATGTTTATATATGGAGACAATGATATCTTTCCTTATCTTTTCAATTTGAAAAATAATAAATTTTTTCATCTAGATAAATTAAATTTTAAATGTAATTCACCAAAGCAAGTTAGAAATTTTTTTACAAACAATGATAGATCAAAAATTATGGAATATTTTGAGAGAGAATTTGATTATTCTTTTTTTAAATATAATAAAATATTTATAAATAATTTTTTAAATAGAATTAATTTTCTTATTACAATCTATTTGTTTAATAAAAAAAAATTAAACAGATATATTAAAAATTATATTATTCAAAATAAGATAAATGGTAAAGTTTATACAAACGGTTTTTTTAGAGAAATTGAAAAATTTTTTTTCTACGAACTTAAAAATCATAATATAACTGTACTCTCTTTTGAGCATGGAATTACTTATGGAATATCTGATTTTTCTAAATATTACAAAAAATTTTATTCGCTGATATATTCTGATATCAAAATACTACGTTCTAATTTATCTAAAAATATTCCTAAATTAGAAAAATATAAATCTAGTGAAATTATGTTAGGTTCACCCCCATATCTCTATATTAATTTTTTTTATAAATTATTTAATAAATTTTTCTCTAAAATAATTTTAGGTCTTAATCCATTTAAAAAATATATTTTATTATCCATTCCTGCCGATAATAATAATTTTATTTATGGCCCTAATAGACTTTATGACTATGAAAATTATAAAATTACAAAATTTGTTGTAAATTATCTTTCATCTAATTATCCAAAATATAAGATACTTATAAAAAAATATAATTTTGAAAGATATTTAGATAACGGTTTTTTGGAGATAATGTTTAAAAATAAAAAAGATATAACAATTAGAAGAAATCCTGATAATAAATTTTTCTTAAATGCTTGTGAGGTCAGTTATTCTACTGTTTATACAAGCACTTTAGAAACAATGCATAATGATAAATTTAATACATTTTATATATCTTTTAATCAAAATAAATTGATTAATAATTTTGAAAATAAAGCTATCAAAGTAAATTTTAAAAATAAGTCTTTTAAAAAAATTCCATTAAAAAAATTAAATTTTAAAAATAATTGGTCTGTTAAGACAATGAGTAGTATTTAATGAAAATCGGTATTATTGGTTGTGGCAGAATATTTCAGAAACACATAGAGGCTATCCAAAGTATTGACTTTTTTGAATTAAAGTCACTATGTGAAACTGATATTTCAAAAGTAAAATTTTTAGAAGATAAATATGGTGTGCCAATTTACGAAAATATAAATGAATTTGTGTTTAAAAGTAAACTTGACTTAGCTGTGGTTTGTTCTCCAAGTGGCTTGCACCCACAACATTCTATAGAATGTGCTATTTCTGGTATTGATGTTATTTGTGAAAAACCAATGGCTACTAAGTGGGAAGATGCTTTAAAAATGATAGATGTATTTGACAAACAAAAAAAAAATTTATTTATTGTAAAGCAGAATAGATTAAATCCGACTATTAAACTTCTTAAAAAAGCCATTGAAAGTAAAGATCTTGGTAAAATCTTTATGATCAATGCAAATGTTTTTTGGTGCAGACCTCAGAGTTACTATGATCAAGATGATTGGAGAGGCACATGGGAGTTAGATGGTGGTGCACTTATGAATCAAGCTAGTCATTATGTTGATCTTCTTGATTGGGTTTTTGGACCAATTGAGAAGATTAATTGTTTTAGTTCAACATTAGATAGAAAAATTGAAGTTGAAGATACTGCAACTGTGAATCTCAGGTGGAAGAGTGGCGCATTGGGTTCATTAAATGTAACAATGCTTGTTCATGATAAAAATTATGAAGGTAGTATAACGGTTATTGGCGAGAAGGGCACAATCAAAATAAGTGGTCAAGCATTAAATGAAATTGAGACTTGGAAAATTAATGGTAAAGATTTATCTAAACAATTTATGAATAATAATTACGAAATAGAAAATGTTTATGGTAATGGACATAAATTTTTTTATAAGTGTGTTGAAGACTTTTATAAGCAAACAAAAAATAATTTACCATCCGGAAGAGAGGGTTTAAGATCTTTAGAATTGCTTGTGGCATTTTATATGTCCTCAAGTGAGGATAAATCTGTCTTCTTACCAATTGGTAAATAAAAATGGAAAATAAAGGTTCTCAATTTTTTTTACATGAAACTTCTATAATTGATGAAGATGTTGAAATTGGAAAAGATACAAAAGTATGGCACTGGTGTCATATTTCTAAAAATGTAAAAATTGGTAAAAATTGTATTTTTGGTCAAAATACTTTTATAGGTTCAAATGTTATTATAGGAGACAACTGTAAAATACAAAATAATGTCTCAATTTACGATGGTGTTGAAATTGCAAATAACGTTTTTATTGGGCCCAGTGTTGTATTCACAAATATAATTAATCCAAGATCAATTATTGAAAGAAAAAAAGAATTTAAAAAGACAATAATTGAAGAAGGTGTATCAATTGGTGCAAATTCCACAATAGTATGTGGTAACAAACTAAATAAGTATTGTTTTATTGGAGCGGGAAGTGTAGTCACGAAAGATGTCAAAAGTTTTTCATTGGTTTACGGCAATCCTGCTGTCCATAAGGGCTGGTTTAGTAGGTCAGGGGTTAAATTAGACTTGCCTTTAGAAGGGGATAATTTGAGAGTTAAATGTAATTCTTCAAATAAATATTACATTCTTAAAAATAAAATTTTACAAGAAGAACATTAATGAATACTGATTTTTTGAAAATTCAAAATAAAAGTATAAGTACAAAACTTGCAAAGTCTTTATTAAAAAATATTAAAAATTCCGATTTTATCTTGGGAGAGAATGTTAAAATATTAGAAAAAAAACTATCTAAGATTGTTGGTTCAAAATACTGTTGTACAGTTTCTAGTGGTACAGATGCATTGTTAATTGCATTAAAATCAATTGGATTAAAAAAAAATGAAGAGGTAATTACCTCTCCTTTTAGTTGGTTATCAGCTGTAGAGATGATTGTTGCAGAAGGTGCTAAACCAGTTTTCTGCGATATAGACCCTTTAACATTTAACATAAACCCTAATGAAATTACAAAATTAATAAATAAAAAAACAAGGGCCATTATTCCTATAAGTTTATTTGGACAAATATGTGATATAAGTAAAATAAATAAAATTGCTAAAAAATATAAATTAAAAGTTATAGAGGATGCTGCTCAAAGTTTTGGAAGTAAGCAAGAAAATATTAATTCATGTAATTGTGCTGATATTTCAACTACAAGTTTTTTTCCAACTAAACCTTTAGGTACTTTAGGTGATGGTGGTGCATGTTTCACAAATAGTGATATATATTACAAAAAATTTTTAAGGCTTAGAAATCATGGTCAATTGAAAAAGGGTGATTTTAGCACAGTAGGAATGAATTCAAGATTTGATGCTATAAAAGCTGGTTTTTTGCTAGAAAAAATAAAATTATTCAATAAAGAATTATTACTAAGGCAAAAAATTTATAAAAATTACTGCAATCTCATCAACAATAGTTCAATAGATGTCCAACTCCCTTTCATTAAACCTAAAACTATTAGTGTATTTGCTCAATTTCCACTGTTAACAAGTGAGAGAAATAGAAGAAAAATACAAGAGTTTAATAAGTTATCAAAAAAAATAAAATTCCCAATTTTCTATAAAGAACCAATATATAATTTAAAACCTTACAAAATATATTTTCAAAAACATTTATTAGTTACTGAAAAAATTTGCAAAACAATTTTTTGTCTACCATTTCACCCTTATATGAACTTAAATGACCAAAAAAAAATTATATATCAACTAAAAAATATAATTAAAAAATGATTGTACTCACAATATTAGGAACTAGACCCCAACTTATAAAATCACAAATGGTTTCGAAAGAATTAAGAAAAATAAAAATAAATGAAAAAATAATAAATACTATGCAACATTATGATAAAAATTTAAATCAATCTTTTTACAATAAGAATTTTAACATAAAGGCATTATACAAAAAAAAAATTTCAAAAAACTCAGATGTAATAAAAAAATTACTAATACAAATAAAGGAAATAAAACCTAAACTAATTATTGTTTATGGTGACACCAATAGTACTCTTTACGGAGCAATTTCTGCAAAGTTATTAGGTATTAAATTAATGCATATTGAATCAGGATTAAGAAGTAAAAATCAAGGAATGCCCGAAGAAAAAAATAGAATTATTGTTGACACATTAGCAGACTATCACATTTGCCCTACTATTGAGTCTAGTAAAAACTTACTAATTGAAGGACATTTAAAAAAAAATATTTATATATTTGGTGATCCCAGTTATGATATTTATTTAAATCAAAAAAAAAAACTAATTAATCAAAAATATATTAGTTTAAAATTTAATATAAAAACTTCCGATTTTGTTTTATTAACACTTCATAGAAATACTAATGTCGATAATAAAATTAAACTAGATTCAATTTTTAAATTTTTAGAAAAAACAAAATTAAATTTAATATTACCATTACATCCAAGAACAAAGAAAAATATTAAAAAGTTTAATATATTTATTCCATCAAATATAAAAATGATTGATCCTGTAAATCATATAGAATTACTATCACTTATTAAGTTTTCTAAATTTGTAATAACTGATAGTGGAGGAGTTCAAAGAGAGTCATATTTTTCCGCTAAAAAATGTTATTTATTGAGAGATGATTATGAATGGGTTGATTTAATTAAATATAATCAATCTTCATTAATTAATACAAATTCTCTAAATAAAAAATATTCTTTTAATAAAACAATGAAAAATAAAAAGCATTTACTTGGAAACGGAAAATCATCTTTGAAAATTGCTAAATTAATTAAAGAGATATTAAGTGATAGAAAAGTACCAGTATAAAGATTTTGATATTGAAATTTTTGATAATCAGAAAAAACATAACTTTATATTACAAAAAGTAAAAAAATTTATTAAATCAAGAAAAAAAAATGAATTAAAAAAGTTTCTTGAAGCATTAAATGAAAATTACGCAATCATATTAAATTCTAAAAAAATAAGTTTTGGTATTACAGATCATATTGCATCATTACCAGTATTCTTTGATAAGAAAAAAAAAATATTTGCATTTAAAAATTCTAAATTTAAAGATTATCAAAATATTAATAAACTAGCATTTGAAACTTTATCAAGGGCAGGCTATTGCATAAATAATCAAACTTTAATAAAGCATATTCATCAACTTTCATCTGGCACGATTATGGACTCATTAGGCAACATCACAAAATACTTTGAATACTTGCCTAATAAACAGATTAACTTTTCCTTTAAAGATCTAGATAATTGTTTAAATGATATTTTTTCAAATTATAAAAAATTTTTGAAAAAAGGATCAAAAATATATCTATCTTTGAGCGCTGGTAAAGACTCTAGACTAATAGCAGCGAAACTAAAAGAGCACAACTTCAGTAATGTTATATGTTACTCATATGGTGCAAAACATTCAAATGATTATAAAATTTCTAAACAAGTAGCAAAAAAATTTAATTTCAAACATCATTTCATTGAAATTAATATAAAAAAATCATTTGAAATATTTAAATCTAAGTTAAGAGATGATTATTGGAATGATTTTTTCAATATCAATTGCTTACCTAATATGCAGGATTTTTATGCTTTGTATATATTAAAAGAAAAAAAAATACTTCAAGGTAAGAATAATTATTTTATTAATGGACAAACAGCAGATTTTTTAACTGGTGCTCACTTATTAAATGAAAAGAAACCTAATGAATTAATTAAAAAATTTTATTTAAAAAACTTTACACTACTTAATCAATCTAAAATAAATTCAGATATAATAAAAATATTACAGAAGGATTACTTGAAAATATCAAAAATATATAGATTAAAAAAGAATTTTAATCATAATTTTATTTTTTTAAATAAATGGGAATATGAAGAGAGACAATCAAAATTTATATTGCAACAGCAAAGGGCCTATGAGTTTTTTAATCAAAATTGGCTTTTACCTTTTTGGGAAAAAAAATTTATAAATTTTTGGAGAAATATTAATTTTAATAACTTAAAGAATCAAAAATTTTATAAAGATTATCTTATAGACTATGATTTAAATCAGTGTTTCAGTCAAATAGTTAATGAATATAATGTAAAACAGTTTGGAAAATATAATTTAGTAATAAGATTATTAGCTAATATATTAAGATTTTTTGTTGGAAAAAAAATTGCATATAATCTTTTTTTAATTTTTAGTATTAATAATTATCATTTCTTTTCATTAGGAACATTCTTCTATATTAAAAATATTCTTTATATTAGAAATATTAACTCAATATATCTTCAAAAATGGTTAAAAAAAATCAAGTTAAACTTTTAATAGTATTACGACTTTTCACTGGTTTAGAAAAGTCTTTGACTAAAAAAAAATGGGAACCAACAGGTGTTCCAACAATTTATAAATTTATAGAAAAAGTAGATAAAGTATTTCATTGTAGAATAATTTTTATTACTTTTGGAGATAATGAACTTGACATATCAAATAGTGATAAAAAAATAAATATTGATGGTTTAAATTCTGATATTTACTTTTTACATAACAATACATTTAAAAAAAATATAATTTCAAAAATATTAATATATTTAAATTCATTATTTAAAATCTTCTTACATCATATTAATTTTAAATCTCAGATTATTTATCTAAATAACCAAAACATTTTTTTTGCATCATTATTAAAAAAAATTTTGAAAGTTAAAATTGTTTTAAGAATAATGGGAGTTTACGAGCCTATGAGATCAATTTATTCAAAAAATAGTTTTAAAAATTATTTAATGAAAAAATTTTATAATTCAAACTTTGATCTTTCAATTTTAACTCAAGATGGTTCGGGTGTTGAATTATGGTCTAAACAAGCTCTGACAAAAACTAAAAATGTAAGAATATTAATAAATGGTGTCGATCAGCCACATTATTTAAAAACTTATAAAAATAGCAAATATAATAAAATTTTATTTTTTGGAAGATTGGAAGAGGGCAAAGGTATTTTAGAGTTTATTGAATTTGCAATTAGGATAAACAATATATTTCCAAATTCTTACGAATTTATTGTCATTGGCACAGGTCAATATGAAGAACTAATGATTTCTTCTTTCAAAAAGGAATTGGTAAAATACAAACATTTTAAAAGAGTATCTCATACTAAAATTAATCAAATTATTATTAGATCTGATATTTATTTATCCCTTAACAGAAGAGGTGGATTGAGTAACGCCAATCTTGAAGTTTTTAAAATTGGAATTTTTTCTATAATTCTAAAGAGTGATAAATCTAAATATATTGATTTATATACTGACAAATTAATACCTAAAGAAATTGTACCAAGATTAAGTAGAGAAAAACCAGTGGAGGATTTGATAAAAATTTTTAAAGAAAAAAATTTAAGAAAAAATATTATTTCAAAAAGTAAAAAACTGAGAGAAATAATGAATAATGTAAATAATTGGAATGATAGAATAAATGATGAAATTAATCTCATTAAAAAATTATAAAAATATTTTATTTCTAACTCCAAATTTTGAAAGAGGTGGTTCTCAAAGATTTTTTTTAAAATACATAGAACTATTACAAAAATATGTGAATAAGCCAAACATAGTTGTCTTAAAATTTATAAAAAAAAAATCATATAATATTGATAATTTATCATTTACAGAATTTAATAGTAGATCATCTCTAAGTGTTCTAAAATTACGCAGATATATAAAAAAAAATAATATAAAAATCATTTTTGCCAATCAATTTCAAACTAATATATTGGCATTAACTATTAAAATATTCTTTTTTAAAAAAATTAAAATTATAATTAGAGAGACGAACTCCCCATCTCAAATAATAAAATATGAGAAAAACATTATAAAAAAAGTTATACATTATTTATTTAGGAAACTATATAAATATGCTGATATTATAATTTCTCCTTCACAAGAATTAAAAAAAGAATTAATAAAAAATTATAATATTTCACAAAAAAAAATTAAAGTTATTTATAATTCATTTGATAGAAATAAAGTTGTGAGACTATCAAAAATAAAATTAGATAAAAAATATAATCGTTTATTTAAAAAGAAGACATTTATATTTCACGGAAGATTAGAGTTCCAAAAAGGTTTAGATATTTTAATTAAATCTTTCAATATTTTTAATAATTTGGAATATAATTTATTAATTTTAGGTGAAGGTTCGCAATTAAATTCTTTAAAAATTTTAGTAAAAAATTTAAAATTATCAAATCAAGTATTTTTTTTAGGCTTCAAAAAAAATCCATATAATTTTATTAAAAGAGCTGATTATTATATATTTCCATCTAGATATGAAGGAATGTCAAACTCTTTGTTAGATGCAGTTGCATTATCTAAATTTATCATTGCTTCTGATTGTAAGCATGGAAATAGAGAAATTATGAATATTTATAAAAATGGAATAATTTTTAAATCTGAATCTTTGATATCTTTAAATAATTTATTTAAGAATATTAATTCAATCTATAATATAAAAACAAATAATAAAATTTTTGATAAATTCAACGAGCAAATAAATTTTTCCAAAATTAATAAGATTCTTAATAATTTATGATTATTTTACACATTATCACATCTTTAGAATTTGGTGGAAGCCAAAACGTCCTTCTCAAAATGTGCGAATATGATGATGAAAACGAACATTTAATAATATCTCTTAAAAAAATCCCAAGAAAAAGAAATTTAGAGGGAATTAAAGTCTATAATGTTGAAATAAATTTTTTTAATTTTTTCTTTGAACTTTTCAAAATATATAAAATTATAAGAAAAACAAAACCAAATATTATTCAAAGTTGGCTTTATCATGCTGATTTTATTACTGTTTTTCTAAAAATTATTTTTCCTAAATTAAGTATTTATTGGAATATTAGAAGTTCAAACTTAAAATTCAAGAATAATTCAAATACAATTATCATTAGAACAATCAATAGTTTTTTTTCTTATATCATCCCAAAAAAAATAATTTTTTGCTCTAAAGAGTCTCAACATCTCCATATAAAGTACTTATACCATAAAAAAATTTTTACTTTGATTAATAATGGTGTCGATATTAACAAACTTGATATTAATTTAGATAAAAAAGAAATTATTAATATAGGATGTAATGCTCGATTTCACTCAATGAAAGATCATAAAACTTTATTTAAGGCACTTAACCTTTTAAAAAAATCAAATGTAAATTTTCATCTTCACTTAATAGGTGATGGTATAAGCTTAGATAATCAAAATTTGGTCAATTTACTCAATCAAAATAATATTAAGGATATCACAGAAATTTATAATGTTACAAATAATATATACAACTTTTATAAAAGAATAAATTTACATATATTACCATCAATCTATGGAGAGTCTTTTTCTAACGTTATACTTGAGTCATTATCATGTGGTATTTTTAATATTGCTACTGATATTGGGAACTCAAAGAAAATTATCGGGGATTTTGGACTTATTTATAAACAAAAGGATGAGGTAGATTTATTAAATAAAATTCTACTTTTTAATAAAGAAAAAAAAAATTATCTTTCCCTGCCTTTTAAAAAGAGTATGAGAAACTATGTAAAAAATGAATACAGTCTTGAAAAAATGATAAAAAACTATAGCTCGGTTTGGTTCAACTAATGTGTGGATTTACAGGCTTTGTAGGTAATTTTATTAATCCAAGGGAGAAATTAGAATACTGTAATAAAATTTTATTTCATAGAGGACCAGATATGTCAGACATATTCTATGAAGAGAAAAGCAAAATTGGTTTGGCACATTCTAGGCTATCTATATTAGATATATCATCAAATGCAATACAGCCGATTAAAGATGATTTAGGTAATGTTCTAGTATTTAATGGTGAAATTTATAATTATAAAATAATTAAAGAGAAATTAGATAAAATAAAATCTATCAAATGGAATTCAACTTCAGATACAGAAATACTATTTAACAGTTTAATTTATTTTGGCGTTGAAAATACACTAGAAATTATTGAAGGTATGTATGCTTTCTGTTTTGTAAAAAAAGATAATAATACTATTTATCTCTGCAGAGATATTTCAGGAGAAAAACCACTATATTATTATCAATCTGATGATAAATTAATTTTTTCGTCAGAAGTTAAACCAATAAACTATCTAGTAGATCAAAAAAAAATTTCTAGTGATATCCTAAATAATTATATAAATTTTAATTTTAATTGGAATAATAATTCAGTATTTCTAAATATATTCAGTTTAAAGCCAGGTAATTATTTAAAATTTGATTTAAATAAAAAAAAACTATCTATAAATCAATTTTGGAAATATGAGGAGAAATATCATTTTTTTAAAAAAAATAATCAATATTCAAAAAAAAATTTTGACAATTTATTAAAAAATGAAATTGAAAAAGAACTTATTTCTGATGTCCCTGTTGGGACTTTTATGTCTAGTGGACTTGACTCAACTTTAGTTACTTCAATAGCATCAACTTTCAAAAAAGATATGCAAGTATATTCTATTGGATATGAGGATAAAAATTTTGATGAATCAGAACAGGCTTATAAAATATCTAATTACTTAGATATCAAATTTAATAAAATTCTATTTAAATTCTCAGATGTACCTAGCCTATTTGAAGAACTTACCGATAGATTAGATTTACCTCATACGGATCAGTCAGATTTACCTTTATATTTATTATGTAAAAATGCAAAAAAAAATGGTTCAAAAGTTATTTTAACTGGTGATGGTGGCGATGAATTATTTGGTGGATATAATAGGCACATATGGGGAAAAAATATATTGGAAATGAACTCTTTAATTAAAATCCCTATTAATTTTATTCTTAAGTACAAATTAATTATTAGTACGATTGAATTCTTAAACAATCTTTTACCAAGAAAATATTTCCAATTAGATTTAAAAAGTAAAATTTTAAAATTTTCGAAATTATTAAAGTACAAAAATTTGAATGATATATACCTTTTTCTATTAAAAAATAATAATGAAAGTGATTTAATTGAATTATTTTATGATAAAGATATGTCCAATCTAAGAAATATGATGAAATATGATTTTCAATTTTATTTACCAAATAATGTCTTATATAAATCTGACAGATGTTCGATGTATAATTCAATTGAAATTAGAGCACCTCTGCTATCAAAGAACATCATTGAATATTCTCTTTGTATGCAAGATCGTAATATTGTAAATAATTTTCAAGGAAAATTAATTTTAAGAAAGGCTTTAAGAAAACATTTACCTGAGTCATTAATACAATCTAAAAAAAGTGGATTTTCTATTCCTTTAGCAAAATGGATTAGGGGACCATTGAATGATTGGGCTAAAAATATTTTTTTTGATCCTATTATTACAAAAAACTATCTTATTAAAGTTGATTACTCTAACATTTGGGAAAGATACATAAAAGGTGATGACAATCATTTTCAAAAAGTTTGGAATATAATGATTTTAAACACCTGGATCCGAAAAAACATATTTTTTTGAGTATATATATTTACAATTTTTTTTATATATTTCTGTCTTTATTTTGTTTAATAAATTTTTTTAAACCATTAAAGAAAATTTATATTGAATATATATTACTGATTTTCTTTATTCTATTTGCTCTAGTATTCGCTTTTACAATTAATATGGGAGGAGATTATGGCTTATATGAAAAAAATTATTATTTTAATGGAGAACTAAAAATTAATGAATTAATAAAAAACAAAGAATTAATTTACAATATATTAGCAAGAGTTTTTTATGAATTATCATTTACTTATGTGTCATTTTCGATCTTTCTAAAATTTATAACAATAATACTTATTTACGTTTTTATAAGAACCTGTTTTGAAAATAAAATTTTGATTTCATGTCTTTTCTTTTCATTTTATATTTATAGTTTAACACTAGGCATAGTTAGACAGGGCTTTGCTATTTCATGCTTTCTTTTAATGTTAATATTTTGGGAAAAATTAAACTTAATAAAATTTGTTATTTTTACGTCTCTTTTATCTTTGATACATATAGCAAGTGCATTTATAGTTTTTTTGAAATTAAATGTTAAAAATTTCATAAAAATTTTCTTATTAATTATTCCTCTATTTGGTATTTACTTTGTTATTCTTGGAACTGATCACTTCTATGGATTAATTGATGTTTATATAATTAGAAAGGAACATTATTCATATGGGTTTTTTTCTAGATTTGCCTTAATTTTACCTATAATTCTGATTTATTTTAGACACAAAGAAAAGATTAAGAATTCAGCTTATTCAGACTTATTTTCATCAACAAACTTTATAGTAATTCCAATTTTACTTTTATTAACTATAGCAAATCCAACTATTAGTGATCGATTATTATTCTTCTTATATCCTATTTTTTTTCTAATGTTTGATAAAATAATTACTAGATTGAATATGAAATTAAAACAAATATATATCTCTATTTTTTTGTTATTAAACTTTACATTTTTGAATGTATGGTTAACATTAGGAAATAATATTAAGTTTTTCTTGCCGATAAAGCATCTATTCCTGTGATTTCAAATAAAAAAATCAAAATTTCAATTATTGGTTTAGGATACATAGGTCTCCCACTATTATATGAGTTATCCAAACATTTTTCAGTGAATGGAATTGACAATAAATTAGAGCGAGTATCTATGCTTAAAAGAGGCATCGATACAAATAATCAGTTAACTAAATATCAATTAATAAAATTAAAAAATAATTTATTTACTGATTTTAGTTCTATAAAAAAATCTAACGTATATATTATAACCGTACCAACACCAGTTTTTCAAAATAATAAACCAAATATTAATGCATTAGTTTCATCTACTAAAAGTGTTTCAAAAATAATAAGTATAGGAGATACAGTCATATATGAGTCGACTGTTTATCCAGGTTTAATTGAGGATTTAGCAAAAAAATATATAGCTAATAATAAATTTATTTATAATAAAACTTTTTTTTTAGGCTATTCACCAGAAAGGATGAATCCTGGTGACAAAATACATACTTTAAAAACCATAACAAAGATTGTTTCTGGCTCAGACCAAAAGACAACAAAATTACTTGAAAAAATTTATAGTAAAGTTTGTGATAAAATACATGTAGCTAGTACAATTAAAATAGCTGAGTCTTCAAAAATTATCGAAAATGTTCAAAGAGATATAAATATTGCATTAGTTAATGAATTTTCTCAATTATTTTTTAAACTAGGTGTTCCTTTTAGAGATGTTCTTGAAGCAGCAAAAACTAAATGGAATTTTATTGATTTTAGGCCTGGAATAGTTGGGGGCCACTGTATTGGAGTTGATCCATATTATTTAACTTATATTGCAAAAAAAAATAAACATAATCCTAAACTTATTCTTAATGGAAGAACGATTAATGATAAGATGTATGTTTACATTACTAAAAGAATATTAAGTTTTTCAAAAAAAAATAAACAAAATACTGATAAGATTAACTTACTTTTATTAGGATTGACCTTCAAAGAGAATTGCAATGACATAAGAAACTCTCAATCAATTAGATTATATCATCATCTTAAAAAAAAATTTAAAAATGTCTATGCTTATGAGCCAAATATAAATAATAAAATAAGCCACCCTGAGTTAAAAAATATTAATATGATCAAAAAAATTGATAAAAAATTTGACATTATTGTATTATCAGTTGCACATAAAGAATTTATGTTTTTAAATAAAAATAAAAAAATCTTAAATAACAAATATAGCTTTATTTTTGATATAAAGTGGTTTTTAAAGCCTCACTCAAAAATAGTATATTTATGAAAAATCGTATCCTTATCACAGGTGTTGCTGGTTTTGTAGGATTTAGCCTAGCTAAAAAACTTTTAGAAACAAATAAAAAGACAGAGGTTCATGGTATTGATAATTTAAGTAAATATTATGACCCAAAATTAAAAAAAAGTAGATTAAAAATTTTAAAAAATTATCCAAATTTCTTTTTTAATAACTTGTCTATATGTAATTTCAAAAAACTGTATGAATTAATTAACAATAATAAATTTGATAAGATTATTCATCTTGCGGCCCAAGCTGGTGTGAGATATTCATTTGAGCACCCAAAATCATATTTAGATACAAATATAAATGGAACTTATAACATACTAGAGATCATAAAAAATTCTAAGCCAAAACATTTTATATTCTCTTCTACCTCCTCGACTTACGGTTTCACAAATAAAAAAACTTCTTTTATAGAGTCAAATGAATCTAATTTTCCAATATCGTTATATGCATCAACTAAAAAAAGTTGTGAGGTTATGATACATAATTACTCTCATAATTTTAATATACCAAGTACTGTATTAAGATTCTTTACTGTTTATGGACCTTGGGGAAGACCAGACATGGCGTTATTCAAATTTACAAGAGCAATTTTAGAAAATAAGCCAATTGAAGTATTTAATAGTGGAAAATTATGGAGAGATTTTACTTATATTGATGATTTAGTTATATCAATTATAAAATTATTAAAAATTACTCCATCAATTGGTAAAAAAATACCTAATGATAGTATTTCAAAAAACGCTCCTTACAGAACTGTAAATATTGGTAATCAAAAAGCAGTAAATTTAATGAAGTTCATAAATACACTTGAGAAAATTACATCTAGGAAAGCTAAATATATTTATGCCCCAATGCAAAAAGGTGACGTTCCATTTACCTTAGCAAATAGTAATTTATTATATCAATTAACTAATTATAGACCTTCTACCTCTGTTGAAGAAGGTATAAAAAAGTTTTATGATTGGTATATTGATTACTATATTGAAAAAAAATATGATTAAAAAAATTAATTTATTTTATTTTATAAATAATTTAAATAATAAATTTTACATTGTTTAAATCCCTTTTAAATATCTCTGATTTAACAATAAGTGAACTAGAAAAAATATTAGAAGTAAAGCATGATGAAAATAGATTAGAAGGCAAAAATATAGGTCTTTTATTTGAAAAACCATCTACTAGAACTAGATTATCATTTACAGTTGGTATTTCACATTTGGGCGGAAAATCTATTGAATTAAGATTTGAAGATTTAAATATATCAAGAGATGAAACTTTTGAAGATACATTTAAGGCATTTGATTGCTATCTTGATGGATTAATTTATAGAACAACTGATCACTCGAGACTAAGCAAAGCCACAAGATTTTTTTCTAAACCTATAATAAATGCACTAAGTGATATTTCTCATCCTTGTCAGGCTATTAGCGATTTATACACACTCAAAGAAAAATTTGGAACTCTTAAATTAAATGTTTTATGGATGGGGGATATGAATAATGTTTGTTATAGTTTAGTTGAAACTGCAAATTTAATTAAAGATTTAAAGTTAATTATTTGCTGTCCAAGTTCTATTAGTCAATCAATTAATTGGGAAATGAAATCTAATATAATTTTGACTAGTAATTTGGATAAAATTGATCTTAAAAATATAAATTGTGTCATGACTGATGTTTTTATTTCAATGAACGATAAAGAAAACCATAAAAAAATTGAAACTTTAAAACCATATTCTGTTACATCAGAACTAATGTCAAAAACATCATCAAATAGTGTTTTTATGCATTGTCTTCCAGCTAAAGTTGGTTACGAAGTAAGTGAGGAGGTATTTAAATCTGATAAATCTATAGTATGGAAACAAGCATATAATCGCATGATAGCTCAAAAAAATTTACTTCAACTTATAGATTGGGACAAATTATGAAGAAATATATATTTTGTTTTATATTTTTTTTAAATTCATGTAATGAAACAGCTTTTTCCATTGACAATAAAAAAAATCAATTCCAAGTAATTGAGTTTGATGTTGTAGAAAAAAAATTAATACTTGATGAAAACCTACCTAAAAATCTCAAAAACTCATTTTATCTTTGGTTTGACAACAAAGTTAAAGTCAATGGCTTTGATGGAGATTTGACATTCTCTATTTCTAATTATAACCAAGAGATAATAAACATTGACGACGGTAAAAGAGTTAATATATCTCTTATTTTCAATATAATTTTAAATAAACCATTACTATCTAAAAAGAAAATAATAAAAGGTGAAGTGAAATCTTTCGGTGAACTAACAGGTACATTCAGTCTCAATGATTTTGACATCTTAATTGAAAATACACAACTTGACCTTATTGAAAGATTAAATATTGAACTTATACAAAAAATCTAATTTTTCCAAAAAGAAGGTAGAAATAAAACAAGGATTGTTAACATTTCTAAACGACCCAAAAACATTGTAACTATTAGAACTATTTTAGAATAATCAGTAAGCAAGCTATAATTTCCATCAGGTCCAATGACCTCACCTAAGCCCGGGCCAACGTTGGAAATTGATGAAGCTGATGCCGAAACACAGGTCAAAAAATCAAGTCCACTAAAAGATAAAAGCAATGCCGATACTGCAAATGTAAGAATATATAAAAAAAAGAAAATCATTACCGACTCATATGTAGTATCAGAGACTTTTTTGCCGTTGAAATGAGTTGCAAATACGGCATGTGGTTGTAACATTTTTCTAAAATGTAAGTTTAAGTATTTAAATAATATCTGAAATCTAAATATTTTTAATCCTCCAGTCGTTGAACCCGCACAGCCTCCAATAAACATCAACAATAAAAATAGCACTGAAGCATAATTTCCCCATTCTTCAAAATTTTCACTCACAAATCCTGTTCCTGAAATAATTGATATTGTATTAAAAGCAATAGATATGGACTTATGAATAATTCCACCATCTATATAACTATTAGCAAAAAGATAGATGATAGAAATTGATGATATAAGTATAATTAAAAAAACTCTTACTTGATTATCTTTAAATATACCTGAGAAATTTTTTATTGATGTTTGAGCTATAACAAGAAAAGGCAAACTTCCAATAATCATAAAAATAATAGCAATCAACAAAATTTTATTATTTTCGAAATAAGCAAAAGAGTTATCATGTGTTGAAAATCCCCCAGTTGAAATAGTTGTAAAACTATGTGCTAGAGCATCAAATAAACTCATGTTATTTACATAATACAACCCAAACAGCAAAGCGGTAAATAATATGTAAAAAGTTACAATCTTAGAAATGACGGATGATATTTTAGGTAAAAATTTATCATAAGGATCATTACCCTCTAGATGAAATAATTGCA
>MDSZ01092919.1_pt1 | contig 37322 bp, 12 predicted proteins | sample 811201 | NCBI WGS metagenome assembly MDSZ01 (sample SAMN05326647, study PRJNA326480) | marine metagenome | isolation source: seawater | place: Indian Ocean: North | collected 2010
ATGTCTATTCACCATTTTTGGCTGTTCTATAAAACTTTTTTTTGTTAAAAACTTTATTGCAGCAATCCTATTTCTATAAAGATCTCTAGAAGAGTTATAAGAAGCTCCAATAAAACCGACATTTGAGCTTTTTTTACTGATATCTTTTATACTGTGCTTTTTATATAGCTTTTCATCAACAGAAAATGGCAGCCAATATTTATCAACCTCAATTGGAAGATTTAAAGAAACTTTATGCCTAAAAAGAGATGCAGAGTACCCCATATAAGAAAACCAATCTGCCTGATCTTGCCTAAAGCCTGATCTGCAATAATCTGTGGTGACATGAAATTTTGGCAGATCTATATTTTTTATAAAATCTTCTACCCACCTATACCTCTGCACATTATCAGCTCCTATTTCATAGCTTGAGCCGTTACAGTTATATGTTAAAATAAGATCAGGTTTTTTTTTCTTTACAATAGAGTCTAATTGCGCCTTAACGTTTCCCATATTTGGAGAAATGGATTCGGGCAGATATTTGTTCATATATTTTCCATATGGAATTATGTCCATATATTTTTTCTTGCTCAAATAAGATATAAAATCTATATGCAAATCAATATTATGGCCATATGCCCTATTGTCTATATATAAAACCCTCACCTTCTTAGATCCTCAAATACTCTTTCCCATTTTTGCAAATAAAGATTTATATTGAAATGTTTTATAGCAGCCTCTCGACCATATTCTGACAGATCCTCTGCTAGTGACTTTGATGACAATATTTTATTTATAGCTTCTACCATTTCGCTTTTAGAGTTTGCATACAAACAATGTTTTTTGTCCTTAAGATACATATCTATATCATAATTTTTTGTAGTTACAATTGGAGTTCCGCACATTAAAGCCTCTGCCCTTGCCCTTGGCATAGCACTAGCTATAGTAGTGTTTAAATAAACGGAATATTCATTTAGCTTCTCAACCAAATCATTTAGAGGGTAACAGCCAATTGATTCTTTCAGATCATCATTTCCATGGCCAACGAGATCGCATATTCCCGTTTTTTTACTAACTTTTGCCCAATCTGAAAAACCAAGCAAATCCCCTCTTTTTTTAAAGACATTATTTACACTGATAACTCTTCCGTTTCTTTTTAGATCTAATTTTCTAAACTCATTTGGATCAAAACCATGAGCTATATGATAATGTTTTTTCCCAGGAAATCTACTTTTGTATTTTTTCATAACTACATATGAATTCCAAACAACTGCATCTACCCAGCTTGGAACAGAAAAAGGAGTATGGGTCTGAATTACCGCAATTCCACGAGGAGTGCCTTTTTTTCGAAAAAAATCATATCTTTTATGATTAAGCCCTGCTCTGACCATTATTATATCAAATGGCCTTGCTCTAGCAAGTCTTTCTTTTACATACAAAACACCATTATTTCTTGGCCTCCCAAAATCTGATTGCAATGGAGGGTTTCCGTCTAATTTGGTACAATAAAAATTATGATTTAATTTAAAAAACTCATACTGATGCCCTCCATGAACCAGCCAATCCATTATGAGCAATTTTCTAGACATTATTTACCTCATTTGTTTAAAACGATCTTTAGATAAAATCTTTTCTATATTTTTAGAGCAAGATTCTATGCTAAAAGATTCTGCGATACTTTTTCCGTTATTACACCTATCTATATAATAATTATTACTCTTATTCTTATATACATCTCTCATAATTTCTTTTAAACATATATACTTTGGATACGCCCAGCTCTGTGAACTACTGTATAAGTGAGTCCAGGGCATTTCTCTAACCGGCCCGATATCATGAGGGATTATATGTAAGCTATCCTCATCTAGAAACTCTGTTATGCCACCATATTTAGTTGCTATTACGTGATTTCCGGCCAATAGAGCATCGTGTATTGGCATACCCCACCCCTCACCCCGGTGCGGCAACACAAAGCAGTCAGAGCCTCTGTGGAGGTCGTCAATCTGATTTTTTTCTAAAAAATCTGTAATAAGAAAAACTTTTGCGGGTCTTTTTTTATTAATCCTGTTTTTAATTGATAATATATCAAACTTTATCTTATCTACGCTTCCTCGCTCACCGGCCAATGGATGTGTTTTTATAATTAATACGACATTATCATCTGCAGAAAACTCTTCGTAATAAGCCTTTAAAAGATCTGAGTACCCTTTTCTTTTGTGCCATTGAAATATTGAATAAAATTTAAAAATACCATCTGAAAGCAAAAAATTATCTGAAATAGGCGACGGAAACATAGTGTCAGTCGGCCCCTCTTGCGTTCTTGAAAATGGTGTAGGAAGAATCTCTATAGGCCCTCTAAAGCCCGCTCTCAAGCATGCTTTTTTAACAAGCTTGCATGGTGCCCAAATTTCATTCAGGCATAATATATCCCTCTGCCACTCTATAGGCAAAGAGTCTGCTTCCCAATAGAAATAACCTATCTTATATTTATTAGATCTATGCCTAGAAAAGGGCGGAGTATGTATATAAAAGTCTATATCACACTCTTTTGGATAATTAATAAGTTTTTTTATAAAAGATTTTGAAATTTTTTTAGAGAAAAAAAAGCTTGTATTTATTTTTGACTCAGAAAAAGAATAACAAAAATTTCTTGTAGCATTTCCGTAACCACTTTTAAAGTTTGGTTCTCCAAAAAAACGAACCGATGGAAGGTTGCCTTTCATTTATATATACTCTCCATAAAAGGTCTCAAACCCTTCGTTATAAATATAACTGAGGCTCCCATCTATAATTGATAGAAAGAACTTGCTGGATATTTTTTCTATATTATGATTTTTATTTATAAAATCTCTAAGGTTTTGAAAATATAAAGATTTTTTCATATTATCCAGCAAAATGGGCCTGTCGCTATCTATTGATCCGGATAAAATATTTACACCATCTAAACTCCCGATATGATCCTCTATTCTGCCAGCAGCAGTGGAATATATAGGAAGACCTGTTGCCATAGCTTCTAATATAGATATTGGCATGCCTTCATATCTTGAGGTCAAAAGAAATGAGTCGAATATGTTATAATATTCATCTATATTCTTCTTATAACCTATAATCTTTATACGTGGATTATTAGAGATTCTGCTCTCAAGCCTCCTTTTATCAGGACCATCGCCTACAATAATTAAGTTTGCATTTTTTATTGAAGATACAAGATCTATAGCATAGTCTATATTTTTCTCAGGAGACAATCTTGCTACAGTTCCAAATGTATGAAACTTATTGCTTAAGCCTAAGTCTTTTAAGCTTAAATCTTTATCCTTTTTTCTAAAAAATATATCCAAATCTATGCCCACGGGCACTGTAACTTTGTTATAGTCTTCAACGCCCTCTATATCTTTAGCTAATTCTTCGTCTACTCTAAAAATTGCAGAAACACCAGACCTTTTCTTCAGCTTAGATACTGCATCTGACCACTCAAAGTCGCTATGATATATTTCAATCAACTTTGTAGACAATTCTTTAGAGATCTTAATGTCAGATAGGGCTCTATATACATTTGCGCTATTGTAATATACAACACAATCATAATGATAAGACATAATCTGTTTGCATAAACCTCTTATATTAAAAACTTTTTTATGATTAACATTTGGATTATTTATTTCTACTTCTAAGGTATTTTCTTTTAAATATAAAAGATCAATATCAAATGACTTTGGAGTCTTGTTTAAAATACTTTTTAAATACACTTCTGCTCCGCCATATATGCCATACGGAACAACAACTGCTATCGTAGTTTTTGAAGAATCTTTTGAGCTTAATTCATATTTATAAAAATTATCATCAAAAAAGCCTTCGGAATCTGAATAGTCTTCTGCTATCTCAAAATCACCCTCTATTATAAGTCTCTCTATAATAACACGCCCAATTGATCCAGACGACTTAGACGCCTCTATAACAAAGTTGTCCGGCACTCTTCCTATGTCTATAGAAATCTCAGAAGAGCCCTTTTTTGTAAAGCTTAATTTTTTATAAAAAAATATTTTATTATCTTGAGACATACTTATTTCAAACTCACCATCTCCTGATATTTTTTGACCTATTACCTTAAGCTTTCCTAATCCCCCTTTAAATACAACCGTAGACGCATAAGATTCAGGCGCCAAAACAATCTCTCTATTTTGAATAATAGCCTTGCTGGTAGACCAATCTATTTTTTTATGATTATCAAAAATCCTCATACTAACTCCAATATTTTATTTGCAGCATTTTCCCAGGTAAACTCATTAATTGTTCTGTTTCTTTCTATCTCAAATTTTTTCTTTAGCTCCAAATGATTATCATAAGCGTTCCGCATTTGATCAGACAAGGATTTTAACTCAGGGCTAAAGACGGTTGCCCCATTGGACGGCCTCCAATACTGATGCCTGTAATCAGCTTTTATTATATTTGTTTTTACTAGAAGCGAATTCTTTTTATTTAAAAAGTCTAACTGTCCAGTGCAGGCTGGTGCTATGACATTCATACCTGCCGCAAGAGCCTCTAAAAAAGGAAGCCCAAAACCCTCCCCAGAGGAAGCGCTAACAAGGCAGTCGCATGAATTATAGAGTGGAACCATGCTTTCGTACTTGCAATCCAATATTTCCAATTGAGGCAGCGGCCTCTTTCTGTTCTCCCTCATTCGTTGAACATTTAAAATTTCTTTTGTAACATCACATTCAAACCTATATTTAGGAGGTTTTAAACTGGTTTTTATAATCAAGCATACATCTTCATTTGCACTAAAGGCCTTGTAATAAGCCTGAACAAGTAGGCCTATATTTTTCCTATGATGAGGTATGGATATGTTTAAGAATTTAAATCGCTTATTCGTCTTCAAGTTTTTAACACGATCTTTATTTTTAAAATCATCAATATTTATTCCATGAGGAATGACAACACACTTGTCTTTCGGCCAACCACCATCTATAAATACCTGTCTTGAAAAATTGCTAGAAGGCAAAGCGTAATCTATATAATCAATGCTCTTGTTCCACACACCTGGCAGAGTGCTTGATTCATAGTTATATATTCCAAGCTTTAACTTTGAGTTTAAATTATATCTAATTTTAAAATTTCTAGGAAGTGTGTATGCTATATCTATATCTGGCTCTATACACTCTCTTTCTGCAAATGATGACAACTCTTCCGGTAAAAGCTCATATCCGTCTATGCTTCTTAGATATAAATCATGATTCTTTTTGTGAAACTGAAGCAGCAAGTTTTGCATAGTTACAGACCAGCTGTGTGTTGTACCAAGCATTGATTTTGATCTTATCTTTAAGGAACTCATACTAAAGATATTATACCAATATAAGATTGCAAAACATGATTGAGGAGTTAGAAAAATATAGCTTAATTTAATTAAAATTAGCAGCCAAAGCTACTCTCTCTTCCCATTATATCACTAAAACCTAATTCGCAATAAATAATATTAGGCTCAAAAGCTAGAGCTTTAAAATTTTTGATCAAACTATCTGCATAAAAAACATCTATTTCTTTTCCAGAACTCATAGCGTTATCGATTATAAAATCAAAAGTTGAGCTACTTAATGCATACCCTATTGTTGATAGAGTATATTTTGCACTTGCTATATTCTTATCGATTATTTCGCATGGCTTTATATGATTTGCTCCAAAATAAAGAACATCCCATCCAATTCTGTCAATTCTTTCAATAGTTTTGTTAAAAATCGAATTAAAATCTCTGTTGAAGCTTACGTCATCTTCAAAGATCAAAATCTTACTATATCCTCTTTTTTTTGAAATTTTAACTATTTCAACGTGACTCATTTTGCACCCAGACATACCAACAATATACTTGTCTATAGCCAGACCTCTCAAGAGAGGCTTTCTAATTCCGCTAAAAAGCCCTTTTTTAGATAGTGATCTAGAGTTTTTAAAAGTACTTTCTTTTATAGAAGATCTTTTTGGCCTAATCGCTTGAAATCTTTCATAATTATAAATTCCAAGTTTATCCAAACTCTTTTTGATCAGCTCCATTCTGTCTTTTCTAGTGTCTAAGTTTACAATAAATATTTTATCAAAATAATCATTGATCATTTACAGTAAACCTCACTATATTATGCTATGGGAGATGGAATTGGCATGGGAATGGACCCTGAACAAACGTTCCTGCTCCAGTGTTTCCAGCAATGAAGAAACACAGCTCATCTTCAACAAAGCCCGTTTCTGGCACGCATGCGCCGATTCCAATTCTATTAAGATCTTTTATGCTAATTTCTAAGTCTTTGTTTCTAAATCCTGATTTCTTCAAATGGACACCAAAATTTAGTACAGTTCTATTTTCTTTATTCAAAGCATCATATAGTACATTTTTAGTCTTAAGGCTAACAACTCCAGTTGCAGCATCAATAGAAGCTCCTATTTTAAATATAACGCCCGTACTTATATCTTCATATGATATAGAGAAATCAATGTCTGAAGTAATAAGCATTGAAGAATCAGCTGATGCGCTTGGCTCAATTATAACCGCCTTATAGAATCCGGGCAGATGTCCGGTTCTAGACAAAAAGTATGTCGCCGTGCTGGTTACGTCAACACTAAAAGAAGATCCTGAAGATACAGTTCCTGGAGAAAATGTTGACATAAAAGATGTATTTGAAACCATAGGATAATTGATAGCCGTTCCAATATTATCTGCATTGATTATATCCAATGGAATTATATTAAACGAATCTGTGCTAGATATTGCATCTGCGGCTACAAAGCTCATCTCTGCAGATATTAAATTTGTTCGCTGAGTTAAGTGAAGTGGAAATGTTGCAGTAATTCTATCTATCTCTTTAGTACTAGCATCTCTTCCGATTGCTATAGAGGAAGAGCCTGCAGCATCAGATGCAGAATATTTAGAATCTATACTTAGACTGTGAAGCTCTCCGCTATAAGCTATCCCCGTATCTATAGGGCCTGTTTGTCCGAATTCAAAAGTTAGTTTGGCCGTGCCAGAGCCAGGATGAACAGGGGGATTCTCACCTATTCTTATGAACTGTTCCGTTGGATTTAAGGTTGCGTCAATAGATGTTGGGTCATGATACATCCCTACAATTGCTTCATTAGTTCTTCTCAGCCTAAATGTAACTTTATCATTTAAATGATCAGGAGCTTCAATGGAATAGTCAAAAACGCTAATCGGAGAGCCGCTGCTATCATTTATTACGCCACTATAATATATTTCAATGCCATTAGGAGGAGTTTCTCTCCAGCCAATCTCTACCACTGCAGTTGTCCCATCGGCATTTGTTATATTTAAATATCCAAAAAACTTAACACTGCCATAAACAATAGAATATTCTGTCCACAGACTTCTTGATGCTACAAAGTCGATAATAAAATCATCTTCTACGTCAGATATGGTGGGAGGGTATTGCAGCTTTGAGTATCTATGTCCCACACTGGTGGTTGTAAGAGTGAATGTAGCAGGAACATTAGGACCAGCAGGTGCTGAGACTGTAGCTACGGATGGCCATGGTGTTGATGCTATCCATGGAGATCCAAACGCAGTATATGAATTATTCTCAAACTCCTCTGATACTATCTCATCTGCCTGAAATATAGATGTTTCATCCGCATATCCATCAACTGCATATCCATCAACAAGGGAGTCTACATAAAGACTTGCTATAGCCTGAGAAATTTTAACCCTGCCCTTTGAAATGTCTGTTTCCGCCCCAGAGTCTTCGCATCCAACATATGTGCCATCGGAATATTTCATTGCCGGATATCCTGATATAGTTAAACACGTTCCAGAGTCTGCTTTTATAAAATTATTATATAGATCTATTTCGCAATCTTCTATTGATCCCGGTGGAATAGGAATGGATATATTAGAATATTCTATATCGCCATGATAAGGAACCCCAGGCTGACTATATATTTTTCCATCTGGCAAGTACAAATCATTTGGTAATACTTTTTGATTTTTGTACTTTGGAGAACAAGCCTCTGTCTCTTGGCAGACGGGCTCATCACATACGCAGACTTCTTTGTCCTGCTCAATAAAGTTTGTATCTACATATCTTCTTAGGTCGCAAACTTCTAAAAAGCGCTGATCATGAGATGCGCTTATATAAGATATTTTCCAATTCTTTTCTTCATAAGGAACATCTAATAATGATAAGTTATTTGCAAAAGTATTAACTCTTGTTCCACTTTTTATTGTTACTGCAAAGTTATTACTTCCACCTCCAGACCCTCCAAATTGAACAGCTACTCCAGATTCGGTTGTTACAGTAAGCGTAACATCTTTTCCAGTAGAACCAACTGTTTTTGAGCTTATCAAGTATGTGCCTGCATCAGTGAATCCGGATGGAATAATAGCCTTGTCACCAACCCGTATTGCTAAAGCCTCATTATCAGTAGCTGTTGTAAATGTTATAGTTCCAGATCCGGATGAAGAAACTCCAGTTGGAGACTCCGAGCTATCAACAAAAACATTTGGATAGTCATCTTCTTCTAATATGTTTTCTAATTGTAAAGTTAAAATATTAAAATCTTCTTCTACTGTAAAGTTTACATATCCATCTAAAGCATCCTCTAATATTTCTATATCAAATCCATCGACTGTGCTGTCATTATTTAGGTCTGACTTAATAAAGTCTACAATGTCTAACTCTCCACCTAAAATCTTTCTTTCTGTTGTTTCTGTATTTATTGTGTTTCCTACAACATTTAGAAGCTGAAGAATATCATTAGAAGTTAATTCTCCATCTGAGTCTAAATCTCCCGCCTTTGCAACTTCACATTTTGTGTCGATAATTCTATATACCGAATTACATTGACAATCTGTATCTGGAGTTATCACTCTGTTTATCAGATTGGCATCTAATAATTCTGAAGATGGATTTATAAATATAAGCTTATCATTATAGATTAGTCCCGGCTTATCGAATATGCCTGTTATAGCCTGAGCATCTCTAACATTGTTGTCAACGGCTTTTGCCAGCACAATTGGCGGATTTTGCGTACTAACCTCGTCCCATTCAGATTCTGTCATTGCCACTATAGAGGGGGCGTCTTCTATTCTTGTAAATACAAAATTTCCAGTTCTAGGGTGAGTTCCCGGGCTAACAAATGAATCTTCTCTATTTAATACGATCAGATTTGTCGTGCCTTCAGATACATTTTTTAAAGATATATCTCTCATAAAAAATGAAACCTTGGAATCTCCAATATATTCTACGGTCTTTGGTAAGGCAACAAGCATCCCGTCGTCAGTATATGCGGCGCCATCCGTCACCTCAACCGTATCAGAATGGATTTCAAACCATAATGAGGAAGATGAGTCGTCAACATAAACTTTGCTTATAGCATCATATTCAATATATCTACTAGACTGCTTTCCATATTTTTCTTCCACAGTAAGATCTTGGCCATTATCAAACTTTCTATCTGCCTTATTATAACCCTTCCTCATAAGAACTGTTCCGGTCCTATTATCGCCTCTTCGTCTTATTAGGAATGCATAATATTGATTCTCATCTATAGACGGATCTATCTGAGGGTCTGCAATCAAGGTTTCCGATAGATCAAAGTCTATAATTCTGGGTGTTTCATCTATTTTGTATCCAAGATCTTCTAAATCCTGCTGCGAATAAGATAATTCTATGATTGGAGATGGCTCTGGGTCAAAGTCGATTAAGTTGTTTGGATCAGGATCAGTTATACACTGAACTTCTGTAGATAACTTATGTATGGACAGGACTATATCTCCAGAGAAATCATATTCCTTTCCTGCATCTGCACTTTCATCTTTTTCAACTGATAATAATAATGATATTTTTTGAATATTATTAGCTTTGGATAAAAACTTTTGTCCATATGCAATAGTTTGATCACCATCTGCTTCGAATTTAACCTGCTGTTTAGCAGTAAGCTCCCAGTAAATATCACTAAAGCTATAAAGACCGCCCAGGGCATCTTTGATTTCTTCCTCTATAGTCTTAGATACACTTGATGATACAAAGTTGTTTATATAAACATTTGGCGATTCATTCTGATATATAGATAAAGTTTGAGGAAAAACCTTAAACGGCTCAGCCTCTCTTATTAATATTTTGCCTCCAGAAGATCTTACGTCTATATTTTCGACACTAGAATCATAAGCGCTAGATCCAACGCCGCCTGAAAAGTTGTTAAAAATTACACCAATAATTTTTTTGTAATAAAACTTGGTTAGAATAACCCCATCTGAGCTAAACTTTAAAATCTCTACGTTTAAGTCTCCAGAGCTAGAAAGAGATGAGTATGTTGTCCCTATTAATAAAACCTTTGTTTCTACTCTTCCACCTACGCTAAGTCCAGAGGCGTGAACCTCAAGTCTGTTTCCATAGACAGCATCAGTAGGCTGTATATCTACATCAATCGCCTTTCCATCATATGATCCAACTTCAAGGTCATATTTAGAAAGGTTTTCAGTACCTGAAGCAACATAATACCCGGGATTGCTAGTATCTAGCAGCACCTTGGATTCAAATATCCCATCTCTTACTATTCCGCTTGCATGAAAATCAGTTATAAGAGTAGATACCAAGCCTCTATGATGGAGCTGCTCTGCGTCCAAATCTGCTTCAGTTAATCTTTGTCCATCAAAGAAGTTTACTCTTGGTACGCGCTCTCTATTAGACCTTGCCATTAATATACTCTCCTAGCTTTAACTTGATTCGATACTATCATTATTATTAATAGAGCTAAGTCTAACAAACATCTCTTGGAAAAATGACTATTGGACGCGTATGCGTTGCCTTAAGTCTATTTACAAGTTCTATTATTAGATCCTCTGTTATTTCATCATTAATTTTTCCAAATGGATCTAAAACTTCTATATCAAAATTAAAGATTCCTCTCTTTGGGTCAATAAGGGTTGCATAATAATCTTCATTAATAGTTGGTTCAAAATTTAAAACAAATGTTGTTGCATCATCTGAAATTACAGGCCTTACAGAATTTATGTTTGATGAATAATTAGTATCTATATAATCTCCGGCAGAATTTTTAGTAGAGCTTCTCATTATTCTACTAAACCTGATGTTGTCCATTCTAGATAAAGATGATCTACTGGCCGATGCATCTGATCCTATAGCTATTAATCTAAACTCATCTTTGACAGAGATTTTATATTCTACTTCCTTAGTTGCTCCTTCTTGCTTTCCTTTTTGACCATATACAAATCCTGTTCCATAAATAACGCCCGTTTGTCCATATGCTATATATCCGCCCTCCTCTCCGTCTACAAAGAGGCGCATAGTATCAGATGTTGAACCTGTTTTGTAAGTGCACATAATTCTATGCCAAGTATTTCTTTTCCAATCAATATCTTTTGTTATTACATTTGTTTTTCCGGATGCTTTAATTGAAAATACAATTTGACTATTTTCATTTTTATATACAGATACCCTATCCCCAGTGAATCCTAAAGGTATATATGTAACAAGAACATCTACCTCTGAACCTGGAAGTGCATCCATCAGATCAATGGTTTTACCATCTGCAGAGAGTTTGGCCCCCTCTGAGAAGTCTCTTTCTGTGCCCGTTCCCCCTGTTAAAAAGCCTGTCTTCTTACTTCTGTATATCTCATCAAAAATTATATCATCAGCCTCATCTTGCGAATAAAAGCTAGAAAACTCTTTTTTCTGCTGTAAAAGCTGTATGCTCTCTATTTTTTCTGCAGCATTCGGAAGAAGTATTCTAGTAGGAGTAGAGGATTTCACGCGCTTTCTTGATGCTGAATATATGTCTATATAGTATCTTTCGTTTAAATCATTTTTTGTACTAAGAGCAGGACTCACCCAAAACTCAATGGTTCCTTCGTCTTTTCTAAAGTATGAATACCTATTGTTTATCAGCATAGGCCTATTTTCAGAAAATCTTCCGCTAAGACCAAATGAGTCATTGACACTATTTGCCCCTGTTAAAAAGTCTAGCTTTTGCGAAAGCCTAACCTCATTAAAAATTGGACCACCCTGAGCTTTGTGACACTCATAAAATGTCTCTAAAGCTTTGTCTTCCGAAAATCCAGACCTAATCATTTTGCTTACAAACTCATCCTTATCGTTTATCGACTTCAAAAGATTCTCTCTATCTTTTAATCCAAGCTTATATTTAAAATTATCTTCAGAATTTAAAAACTCTTTACCCCTAAGCCTTCTGGACTGTAAGTGAATTGGGTCATCAAAATGTATTAAGCATAAAGTTTGATCATCTGGACAATGCTGATTGGGGTTATAGAAATCTCTCGTTACACTCCTTGTCCCGCTCGTATACACCTCTGTTGGCCTAGTGTCATTTGACATTTCACTTATTATCCTAAATTCATCTATAGTTCCGCCAAAATTATTGTTCTTATTCAAATCTGTGCCTATATAGGCCTCGTCTCCAAGCGCCGGTATACCGACCTTAAGAAAGGCCGGGTAGTCAACCCTCCAAGACCCGGGATGAAGCTCAAATGGATATGCGCCTACAGATCCAACGCTAGATAGCTGAAACGTTCCATTTGTATAACTAAATACCTCAGCATATTCGCCGCCATTATTTTGGACAGTTATTGGGTCAGATTCAGCCAGCTCTATAACACATGGTTCATAATCGGGATCTGCTAAAAATAACTTGCCTTCTATTTTGTTTATTTTTTTAAACAGTTTTTTGCCACGTATTTCGCCATTTTTATATATATAAAAAGTCTCTTTATCTGTTTTGTCTATAGTTTCTCCATAGACTGTAATAAAGTTAATTGCGTCATTACAAACCAGCCTTGTTTCATCACTATAAACCATTTTGTCTGCCAGAGTATGCTTGTATAGCATTGACATTCTTTCTAATATTTCCCTATACCTATAAGTGTCTTCATCAGCACTATCTATACCTGCATTGTAATCATAGCTATCTCTTGGATATACCTCTAATATGCCTCCAGACGAATCTTCGACATGCCCAGGGGATGTTTCGCTATATATTGCTCCTCTTCCAAAAAAACTTCGATCCATTGCTCCTAAGACTATTCTAAACTTTAAATAATTATATACAGATCCATATGTCTCTTTAACCTTCCATAGGAATCTCAATCTTGTTGGAGAATCTAATGTTAAGACGACCGGTTGAACATTTCCAAACTCATCCGGAAGACCTACGCCATACCCCCAAGATGCATATAGCTTATGAGTTGACGCATTACTATTGCCGTTATGGTTAGAATATAGTAATGTATCATCATCGTCATAAATATAAAAATCATAAAGTCCATACTGAAGATCTGGGTTTTCTGCCGTTCCGGCCACAAGGCCTCCTGGTATGAATATATCAAACGTAACAGTTCCAGATAACTCAGTGTGCGTTGTCCATTCTCTGTAATATCCATTTCTTGGAGCATAGTTTGCGGGAGTCCATGCAACCTTTGAATATTGCAACTCTGCCTCTATATTTGGCTCCTGAAAGACCCCTTTGTTCTCATGCTGCCTAAGAGTTTCTGTTACTAAGTTATATACTAAAACTCCATCCGCTATTTTCGAGGCCTCATCAATCTTCATCTCAAAAGTGTCCGGCTGAATCGGAGACCCCCAGGCATAGGCCCTCTCTTGTTCAATGAAATTAATATCACCAACATGTTTTCTTACCATATTTAACACTTTAACATAATGGTCCCGCTCATGATCCTGGGGCACTCCCGTTAAGTTTTTAGGATAAACAAAAGATACGGAACTTAAAGAGTCAGATATATTTTTTATAGCATTACTTCTGGCAAACATTTTGGGTGAGGATATGTGACCCTGCATCAAAGACTTGTCGTGTACATAGAAGGTGGGATCGGCCAGCTCATCGGACCTGCTCTCATCTCCCACGAGCAAGTCTATATCCCAAAACCATACAATTTTTGGTATATAGCCAATTTCAGTAGTTCCTTTGTTCCAAAATCTAAACTCTATAGTATTTGTTCCATCTATAAGATGTTCTGATATATCCTCTGACTCAAAAAATGAAATAATATCGTTATCAGATAAGTCTTTTGAAAAAATTAAATTTCCATTTATAAAACATTCTTTATGCAGCTTTTGAGACCTATCTAAAAATGCATCATAATGAGCCTTTCCTTCTTCAACCTGGGGTCTAAAGTGATCCTGGTAAGAAAAAGATATTTTAACTGACTCAGTTGTATCTGGTTTTTCAAAAGTATAGTATGCAGCAGCGCCCTCTGGGCCTTTTTCATGAAGCCACTGATACCTCTCGATATTCAAGGGCGGAATTGGGCCTCCAGGCCTGGTAGAGACATCAGCTCCGTCTACTTGGGTTTTGCACCCAAGCTCTATTCCATCTTTAGCAAATAGTGCTCCAAAGGTTTGATAATATACAGTTGGAATAAATTCAAAATTAGGATTAATATCCCTTGCGGCCTCTGAGATGCTGCGAATTTGTTCTGGGGTATATCCAAAGTCATAATCGCCTGGATTATTCAAGCCCTTTCCGACAGAATTGCTTGTATCATCATGAAGCAGTCCTATTAGGTGGTCATAACCCATTCCGCCATCCTCAACTGGTAGAGTCATTTTTGCCAACTCTTTCATTCTTAAAATAAGACTATCTGTAGATTCTTGCGGGGTTGACTGAGCATGCATACCCCACCTGTCTGGATATATAACATATGTTCCGTCTTCATTATCCTTTGTGTTTTTAAGATGATGCTTCTCTCCGCTTCCACCATATATTTTTATATCAGTTCCTTTAGTTGCTTCTAATAATTTTATAAACTCATCCCATGCAGACTTATCTGGACCATATCCTGCGCTATAGTCATAGACTATATCGAAAATTCCACTTGAAAGAACAGGAGTTGGAGAAGCGCTACTAACTCTATTTCCATAATAAAAAGATTCGCCTTCAGATTCTATCGACGGCGATACACCTTCTGCGCATGCACGAGAATATAAATTGCAACCCAATCTAGTTAGCATCTCTACAACATCGTCTGGATCTTCTCTATATTTTCCTACCGGCACAGTTCCATCAAAATCCGTCCATGCATAAGCTCCAAATAGTTTGGCTGGCCTATCCGAAACTTCCAGACGACCTACGGACTCGGTTATGCTTTCACACTCATAGTCAATAGCCTCTCCTACGTATCCATCGATATATCCGTCTATAATATTATTATCGCAGAGAAATACATTGTCTGAATCAAAGTTTAAAGACACATATCTACCAAGATTTGCCGTATAGACCTGCCCAGGCTCAGATGAAATCATGCTAGTAACAGGATCTAAATCTAATGAGAAGTCACACTCATAATAGTCTCCGTTTTTCTTTGAGTCATCTATTTTTGGAATAGTCTTATTTAACAAAATTCTTCTTATATAAACATCACTTAGCGAAGCCGGCTCTGCCTCTCTTGTTATTAGCACGCTCTTTCCACTGTTTGGATTTTTTTGAATCTTATCGAGCCTGTGGTACGACGAGCTAGATAGGTTAAATATTTTATTGCACCTTCTGTATATTAGCCCATATGTTTCAACGTGAATCGTAGTGTCAGAAAATGCAACCGTAGGATTATAGTTGCAGTCGCTGTCTTGTCCGACAAACTCTATCAGCCTGGTATCTACATTCGCTCTATACTGTGGATTAGAAATGTTAGATCCAGATATTATGTTTATATTTCCATCCTCAGTTGAATATAATATGCCCCCTATTTCCTTTGGGTCATCATCTCCTATTTTTCTAAATATAGAAAACTTTCCATTTCTTAGATCAGTCAGAACAGGAGACTTAATTCCGGCAGTCGGTGGAAAGAAAAACTTAATTTCGGACGTAGAGGTTGAAAACTCAATCGGGGATAACGAAGCACCTCTCCCAAGCACTGCAGAGTTTCCAGATACAGATATTATTATATATTCTCCACCAATATAGGTCGGGGCAATGCCTGCTTCTGATATTATAATAGACCTTCCGACCATATCTTGCGAAAACCCTGCCTGATCTGAAACAAGAACAGATGAGTCTGCTGAAATCTCTCCATCAGTAAAGGTTTCGTAAAACTTTATATCATCAACCATGTAACTATGAAGAACTTCTTTTCCTACATCTGAAAACTTATCATTTAACGATATCGGCACTGAGCCACCAAACTTGTATATATTTGGAGCCTCAAGCCCGTCAACAAACAAATGCATTTCATCTTTTTCATATTCGGAATTAAGCTTCCAGCTTGCAGCAATATGATGAACCTCGCCTGGTTTGAAGTTTTTTATGTTTGTAGCAACATTATATACATGAGTTTCGTCTTCAAGGCCTGTATCAAAAATTCTAAAATTTAAAAATCCTTTTCCATCCTTAAATATAGACATTCTATTTTTTGCCTCATCTTCTCCTGAGTCAAAAACGTATCTTACTTTATCTGAATTAAAGCAAATTTCATCAATAATATATTTTTTACCACTCATACTTACTCCGAATATCCATCTATATAACCATCTATATAACCATCTATATCAACAACGAATGAAAAATCCATTTTTGAAGGTGTGCTTATAAATATATCTGAATCAGAAAGATTCGCATCTCTAGAGGCATCGACGCCGTATTCAACCAAATCTATATCTACTATGTTTGACAAGCCTTTACTATGAAAGTTGCTTGACCCAGAAAGTGTCCCGTCAAAAAGATGTATTGCCATGAAGTTTTTATTTAGCTTAGTATTTAGGATTGTGCTATTTGAGCTTGAAAAATCAGAAATTGAAAGCTTGCTTATAATTATATTGTTTGCATATATGTTTAATATATTATTTTCCTGATCTTTAAATACTTTAAACTCATTAAATTTATCATTATTCCAGTTAAAATAAGATAAATCAATTATTTCATTTTTAGATCCATCTAAAACTATAACCAGAGGCTTTTTTGAGTCAGAAGCTATACCGAGGGCTACTTTTACATCAATATATCCATCATTTATATGAACAGGAACAACTCCGGTTAAGACCCCGGATACATCTCCCTCAAACACTCCTGTTTCTGCGTGTAAAACACTTTCATTAAACTCTCGAACCTTTAAGCTTACTAGTGTAGTGGCCAAGCTTCCAGAGCATGGCAGGGCTGTGTATAAAAAGTTTCCAAACGAGCTGTCTTCAGTTAAATCTTTAGCAACAGAGGTTGACTCACCTATTCGATAAACTCCTCCTGATTCAGAACTTTCAAACTTACCGTATTTATTCCATGGCAATATATCTGTTTCTCTTCCGCCAATTATAGTGTTGATTAAATCAGAATCGGCTTGATCTATTTTTCTCCATCCAACATCCTGCAACTCTCCGCCTCCACAATACCTATACTCTCCATGCTCTACAGTGGGTGGACAGCAGTCATCAACAGTGTCTATTTGTCTTGTCCTAATGACTGAAGAAAATTCACCGTCAGTAGTTATGTCTCCTGAGAAAACATATGGAATTGTTATATCTGAAAACAAAAACTCATATCCGGCAGAATTATCTGATGCAACTATAGAGGTTGGAAGATTTATTGTGTTTGCCGCCTTTGTCCTAAAGACCCACTGACCAACCGCCTCTGAAAACGGAGATTCTGACAGCTCGTCGTAACCAATAAATATGCCCTCTTTTTTGTCAAACAAAACCGGTATGCCTATTGATGTATTTGGAAAATCTCTCTTATTTACACTAAAAGGAATCTTATTTGGCTGCCTAGAGCCCTTTCCTATATATATATCGCTCAAATCAAATCTGTTATCAAAGGAATATTCAAAATTGCTTATATTGATAATAGATCTACAGGTTCTGTCAACCATTCCTACTGCTATTTTGTCTGAAAGTGAATCAATATTTTCAATATCAGTAATCTCATGCCTTGTGTTAAACCATTCTTCATAATTTAAAAATTTATAAATATCCTCTTCTTTTGACACATCAATAAGGTCTGTGTAAAAAACCTCGATTTTATAATTATGATTAGATGTTATGACTACAGTATTTTTTTGAGGATTACGATTTATAACCAGATCTACATTTTTGCTCGACCAATCCAATATATTATCTTTTCCATTATATTCTAAATATCTCTTGTAATCAGGAGAAGTTTTCGTTAGAATAGAAAATGATTGATACAGAAGAGTTATTTCTCCGGTTGGATACTGATTGTTTATAGCATCTTCACCAAGAGCCGTAATATGCTGTTTTCCTTCTGGAATTCTATCTATAATAAACCCGGAAACAGTTATTGGAACATCATCTGTTACTATATTCCCATGCTCATCTATAAGGCCAGTTACGCTATAAACAGAACCGTGAGTATCAGATAGTTTAAATATAGACGCTTTTTTATCTATAAAGTTATTATTTTCAAAAATATATTTTAAATCAATATTAGAATCAAGAGTAACTTTTATTGAATTAAATTCTTGATCTCTAAATTTAGATAATGTTTCAACGGTATACGTCAGTGTGCATTCGCAGCCTTTTGTTATGTGCAGGCGATCATATTCTGGAAATTCATTTTTTGTCATATTTGACAAACCAACCCTAAAGGTATAGACTCTTTCGCTTTCGGGATCCACAAGAGGCTTTAATGAGAATAGCATGAATAATAATTTGTTTTTATCACCAATAGATAAAAATGCAGGGCTACATATTCTTGCTATATCTATTTCGCTAGAAACATTTACAAGACCAAGAGATGCATCCGACATAGACTTTCCAAGCCCAAGCATCCCAAGAGAAGCTCTTTCTACATCTGGCTTCTCTCTTCTTGGTGGGCTTAGCATTTGTGGTACACTAAATTCGTCTAAATTCATTGAAATTTTCAACTCTGTTGGTACAGACCTATCTATAAACTTCTCTTCTTTTGTTATAGCAAAAGCTCCAATCTTTGAGATCTCTTCTTTTGTATCTGTTGATATTTCTGTATCAAAATTATGTAACGTTATATAGTCTTTGCTATAATCTGCGGCTCCAACAGAGTTAAGAGTACTAAAGACATCAAAGTTATTTTTAAAGTCAAATATGTTTGATCCTTTTTTATACAGATATCTAGATTTGCCAATATTTTCCGGACTAATAGTTATGGTTGCATCATCATCTATTCCATACCAATCAGGCCGGATCCATGCAGATATTGTACCTTCGTTCATATTTATATTGGAAAGAGATGGAATTGATACTGATGTATTTTCATCAAAAATCAATCCGTCATTAAACTTTCCTGAGTTAAACTTTAAAACTCCATTGTATTTTACATCTTCTGGATAAATCTGATCTCTTCCAAGAATCCAATTCCCAAAGACAGACTCTGTTATATCCGGAGAAACATCAGTAAATGATTTGACCAAATCATCAAAAGCTGGAGTTGTAGGCCCCTTCGTGAAGGCCTGAAGAGTGCCGGCTAAAGCAGATCTGTAAACTTCTCTGTCTGTATTTAATCCAAAATTTGCAAAATAAGGGATCTTGGTTAAAACCCCAAAGTTTTTTTCTAAAGCATCTCTTAAAGCTCCATATCTATAAGATACATAATATGCGTCCCCTTCTGCCATAATATTGCTAATAGACCAGTCAATTTCATTGTCTCCATATTCATACGATACATATAGATCATCATAAGAGTATAGATAATCACAATATATACCTCCATGCCTAGCATCTACCGCAACCTTGCTTCCTGCCTTTGGAGTTTCCGTACTTTTATACTGAACCAATACAGAATCTGCCTTGCTTAGATAGGAATCCACAGGAATTTTTATAACTGTATTTTCAGAACCTATAGAAACCTCTGCCTTTACAATGACTTTTGCGCTTCCAACCTCAGGAGACTCTATTCCTGGCCTATTTATTGAATGCTTACTTATTGTTATAGTAGAGTGTAATTCACTCCGTGATTTTATGCTAAAATAAGCTCCATCTGAATCCATCAAGTAGTCATTAGAATCTGCAGAGGATATATCGGCACCAGACCTTATAACAATACTTGCTGTATCAGAATCTATTGACTCTACCGCAACTATATCTAGGTCATCAATTTTGGTAACATTTAGTTTTTCATCAAAAATAACCTGATCTGTTGGCAAATGCTTTATTGAGTAAATTTTCTCAAAAGTATCATCTCTTATTACTATTTTAAAAAATCCAGAATCTTCTTTGAGCCTCGTAGAGTAATTTCTTTTCAAGTCTATAACATTTTCTCTAAAAGAATGATAGCTCTTATCATAAAGATTTCCCCCGCCCTCCTTAACTGTAAAGTTTATGTCACCCGAAGTCTTCTCCGGTATTCTTTCGGATTCGTCCTTAGATAATATGGAGCTTCCAAATAGAGAATCTTCATAAAAAACACCATTTATGTTTGTTATATTATAAGGAAGGACAACGGTATAGTCGTCTAATATTTTATAACATTCTTTGATAGACCCATTTAAATCAAAAGCCTCTACACCCTCTGTATAGGTTGACAAAGAGCTATCTATATCATCGATGGTTAGACTGGTGCTTGTATTTTCAAACTTATTATATACAATAGAAGCATCATCAATGCTATCTGAAGAAATAATTTTTTTAGCAGCCTGTGTTATGCTAATTATATTTGGATTATCTGTTGTTATTGAGTTATAAAAGTAATCAACAGTTCCAAAGCTATAGTCAATATCGCTTTCCACTGCCAAATATACATGTCCATGCCTATAGTCAACGCTGTAATCTCCCGGCCTTCTAAGTCTAGATAAATTTTTGAAAAAATCATCTGAATTTTCTGCCAAAATAAGGGCTTCTAATGATGACCCCGTGGATTCAAACCCAGGATTAGACGGAATATCTTTGAAATATTTTTCTCTTAAAAAAAGCGTTTTATCTGAAAATTTTATAGATGAATTATTGAATGATCCAAGGGCATCATTTGAGTCGTTTATAATCATATTTTTATCAAGACTAAAGACAAGTCCTTTTGGGCCTATTTTTATAGTATCTAACAAATCTGGAGTTGTAGCTGTTGAATTTATAGAAAAAGAATTAATTAAATTATTCACATCAGGCGTGCCAAAGAATTTGATTTGCAAATCTTCTATTCCGCTCTCATTTGTTGTAGATGTTATTCTTGCAAAATAATTCTGCGAGTTATAGTCAATCATTTCCGCAGGAATTCCTGGTGAAAATTGGATATTATTATTTGAAGCATTGCCTGACACCGTTACTTCAAATGCCGGACACACATATTCTCCATGTGGATCTAAGTTTTCTAATTCAGACAAATCGAACCGTGCGTATTCATTATATTCCGTCTTAAACTCTGGTGACCTTGTTCCGAAAAAATGAATTTCATCTTTTGTATGATAAAGAGGCTGATAAACTTCCCCTGTAGTTTGATTGTAAATCCTAAACACATCTGTAACAGGCGTCTTCGATGGCCTTATTACAAATGAAGACTCAAAATTGTTTTCAACATGCTCATTCATAACCTCAACGTGACACGGGGCAGAGTAATCTGTGCCTTCTACAAATATTTCATCATAATTAAACTCTATACTTACTGAATCTCCTATTATTGGGCGACCAGTAGACGGATAAAGATCATTGTCTTTTATATAATAATCTAAGTTTTTTACAAAAGTATTTCTATAAGAGTAAGTCATAATTCCATTTGAGGAACCAGTGCCTTTACTAGAGTCGTCTGCCCCATAGACTATGATTTCTCCTGTAGAATAATCAACAGAATACTCTCCAGGCTCAGAAGGAAGCTTAGAGGAGTTAAATACCAATTCTTTTGAAAACTCTACAGGAATTTCTTCTGAGTTTTCATTTGCAAAGAAGGATATGCCGCCTGTTTCAGGTATTTCATTCAATGAATTAACAATAGGCGCATTTTCAGTAAAAAACCTTGTTATGTTAGAAGGAATAGGTTCTGATGCAACATCTTTTATATTATAAACATCTATTGAGCTCTGATTGATGCTAATTCCAGCATCTCTATAAAGGTAAGATACATAAATTTTATCTAAAACCCTTGGTCTAGATATATTTCCAAATTCAGACAATAAGACTTGATTAGTCTTTAAGGAAGAGTGGCTAAAAGCATTTTTTTCATCATATTTATTATTTGATAATGAATATTTATATAAATCCAGCCTATATTCCGTTCCAATGTCTCCATTGCAGTCTGCAAGATCATCTGGAGTAACAATTTTTATTGAAATAATTTTTATAATATTTTTATTACTTAAACTTAGCAGAAATCCACTTGCGCTATTGCCCTCTGAATCAACGGAGATCTCTTCACCATCAACGTAAACCTCCTGCATAGATATTGGACTATCTGGAATTATATCATGATCTTTTATTTCTGATGCAGAAGTGTAATCTAAAGACTTATAAATTAAAGAATTATTAACTTTGTTTTTAGAAACTCTGTCTATAAGATAAGCTCCCTCGTTTGAAAGCCTATCTGTAGCCCCAGAGGCTCTTACTCTTTTTTCATCAACAATCTTAACTTCAATATAATTATCACTCAGTATTTCGCCTATATCTTTCTGAGCTCTATATAACTCACCTGCGTGAGATTGTAATATATTTTTTATATTTGAATTTTCTAAATTATAAATTTTAGAAACATTTGCAAACATCCTATCTTTAACTGGATTTAAATTCTCTATTCCTGTAAAATATATATCTCTACTTGTATCATCGTTTATAAGCTCATCGCCATCCTCTGCCTTAAACAATGTATCATCAGTATCTTGCAGTCTTAATACATAAAAGTTTCCAGCAATTTGCGGCCTAGTTTTTACTATAATATAATTTTCTTCAGATGTTATGCTTAAAACTTCAAGCCCAGATACATTCCCGCTAATAGAGTCAACCTTGAAATTGCCCTTAGATAACAAAGAACTAGGCTGCTTGTTAAAAACAACCTTTAACTCTGTGCTATTAGGTATTGAAAAGAATGTAGGTCTCAATGACATTTGTGTTCCTAATTTATCCTAAAATCCTCTCTTGAAACAGCTTCAAAAAGTACGGTTCCAGGAGATATTGTTTGATTGTCCAAAGCTTTGATAAAAGCCTTTCTTCCAGTTAGCCCCGTCTTATTGAATAATGATATATTTACAGAGTCAACACCTGACACTCCAGCTGCAGTAGATATTATATCAGAGTAGTCAACAACAGAGCCTAGCGTTGACGTACTTAATATATTACTAACGGCGTTTGAAACATTTTGCAAGATTGTTTCTGTTTCTGATAGAGCATCATCATTTATAAGGATAGTTCCAGTTACATCAACTGTTATTTCTTCCGCTTCTTTTATTAAAACATCAGCTGTAATAGGCCTAACTGCTTCTATTTGAATTGTTGAGTCTGTTATCAGCCTATTTACATTATAGGTGATAGTAATCCTCTCCCCTTCTTTTGGAGACAAAAACATATAATCAGCAAAATACGTATCGCCAACCCCAGGCTGGTTTGTTGGATTTATAAAAATTTGGCCACGTATATTTCCAGACGGACTTCTAAATCCAGACGTTACAGAGACCCTATCTATTCTTCCGAATCTATTTGTAGTAACCTTTTTGCTAGACGATGAGAAGTATAGCTCTTCAAACGCCTCTTCATTGAACACCAAAACAGATACCCTTAGTTTTGTTCCAGAAGAAGTAGAAATTGCAGAATTCGTAGGAGTAGACGGTAATTCGAACTTAAACCCATCTATAGACGTATCAACTGTGCACGATCCTTTATCATATGTATCTTTAGATATAGAATAGCCTAGGATGTCGTATTCTTCATCTGGGTCTGAATACTCATCTAGCGTACAAACCTTGTCTACTCTTGCTATTCCAATTGTATCAGGAATAGAGTCAATTCCGAGAACCTCTTTTAGCTCAGACTCTAAATTAACAACTAGACCCTCCATTGATGTTCCCTCAGATATGTCAAAAACATACCTATTAAGAGTAGTTCCTGTTATCTTTATCTTTCCTGCAGATGATATTCCGGCTATAGACACAGAGAGCTGTGTCGCTCCAAATCTTGATATGCCAGATATGCCTCCAGATGAGTCAAACTTAAAAAATAAAGGTTGATTTGTTCCAGATAGGTCAGTGGCGCTTCTGCCCAAGAGACCATTTGTCGAGGTGCCTCCTGTTATAGGAAGATTTGAAAGCTCTATAGATGGGTGAAGCGATTCTATGTCGGCAACATACTTAACGTATACCACTTCGGACCCAAAGTACATTTCGTCTACAATTTCATTAATTTCTTCTGTTTCCATAACACTTTCAGATGGGAGCGTAATCGTCTTATTGGAGTAAGATCCATCTGTGCGCTCTAGATCATATAACTCTATCTTATTATAATATACAGTTACGGCATCATCAACAGACGCCACTGCATCAGATGGTAGAAATATTGTTCTAGACGAAAAGGACCCATCTGCGGCCTTTGTAGAGTAAAGCTCCAAGCCATCTGAGTCTCTAGTTATTGATATGATGTTTGAAACCTCATCCTCAATTACACTAAGCTCTATGCCCGCCGCTGTTGTTGTGTCTGATGTAGGTATCATTGAAATTGCTCCAGAAGCAATCTCTTTTTTATAAACAGATAGCACTTTTGAAATCCTATAGTCAACTTCTACGTTAAACTCTATTTCGCTACTATCTCTTGTTATAACAGACTCTTCTTCAAATATTCCACCGGAAGAGGTCCAGTCGATTGCATCTACTGCAGACGGATCTCTAAATTGAGATAGGCTAGATGAGTTTCCATAATCAATGTATTCATCATATACTGATCTCCAGGTATAATTAACGCTTAAAACATCTGCGGGGGTTGGCATTGATCTTCCTGTTATCTCAATTAGCCCATCTTCATTAAGCCCCGTTTCAGAGTCTACGCCCTGAGATGCTACGACATATACCTCTCCTGTCGTTAGATTTTGAACCCTACTAACCTTAACTACTGGATAGTGATTTAGTTGGATATAATTACTGCCTGCCGTACTAACGGTTGAATTCTCTCCTATTTCGTTTATATCTCTATATACATTGTATACAGAAGAAATATCAGAGAAAGATAATGGATCAATGCTATTGCTTCCCTTTTTTATAACGCCCTCTGCCTCTACTGTTTTTGTATTAGATACAAAGCTTATTTTATCAAAACCAAATGGGCTACCTCCAGTTTCTGGATTTAAATCTTTTTCCAACTTGTAGTTTCCAACAATTTTTCCATCTGAATCTGTATAACTCTCTTTTAATAACCCAGATGAACTTCCAGAAACTGTTACCAGAGAATCTACAGGCTGCGCAGGCAAAGATCCTGTTTTGAAAGACAAAACCCTTCTCTCTTCAGAAGTCCTAGTCGGATCTTGACCAGACTGGCCTATAACATGATCATTTCTTTCGTCTGAAATATTCCCCGTTCCCGAAAGATCTGTAAACAAATAAGACTCTGCTACCTGCTGAACCTTTCTTCCTAATATATATACATCAACCTTCCCGCCTGTTCCTGAGTTTAAAATTCTATATGAACCATCTTCAGTTTCTATGGTCTCTGTACCGTCCCTTAGCATCAAAGAGCTTCCAGGCTCTACAACAAGCGCATCTAACACGCCTTCTACTCCCAATAGTGTATTTCTATAACCGGCAGAAGTTCCAATATTTGCACCGCTAAATACACTCAAGATTCTAGATCTAAAAGATACATCCGTCTCCCTGTTTGTTCCTCCGCTTAATGCCAAAAGGTTTGTTACAGACGCATTAGAAGATAAGTTGCTATCAATAATCTGAAGCGATGCCACATTTCCGGTTGTCCCAGAACGCATCGCCTGAACCGGAACCTCTATGGCATATTTGCTGCTAATGCCAGCTATATTTAGAGATTTCCTCATCCTACTTGCATTTGCGGCAAGACGATTTTTATCAGATGATGCCATAAGATAGTTTCCTATCGTTTTGAATTTAACCCCATTTCTGGCAGTTACCGTAGTTCCGGTGGGTATTGATACGTCTGAAGCAAGCGAATTTGTGCAAAAAACAACAACGCCGCCAGCAGGAGTTCCTGTGGCTCTAGATACTCCAAAGTTTGAGGCCAAAAGATCAAGATCTCTACCGGCTGTTGTTGCCAAAGACTGCTTCTCTGAAACTACAGCTATTGCCTTATATAGCCTTGCTATTTGATCTGCGGGAAGATCAACAAACAAGTCTCTAGCCACAGAGCCGGGCTTAGTGTCAAGATTGGGCTGAGTTAGCTTTAGCCTGTCTATTATTGTTGCAACAATCTCGCTAAATGATCTATTTGAGGCCATTCTTTATTCTCCTAAAATAATCTAATGGTAACATTATTAGTTACTTCACTTAATTCTTGTGTTAGTACAGATACAAAAACATTATACATTCTTGGGTCCAATTCATCTCTTCCTACGGATATGTCTAATATTTCTATTATAATCTCTCCTGGAGATAACCTTTGGCGCTTTGACTGAGATCTTTGAAGCGCCATTAAATTTCTTAAGGCTTTATTTGCAGACGATGTTAGGTCTAATTCTATAAACTTTGGATCTGCATAATGACCTATTTCTATTGCCCCAATATGACTTCCATAGTTTGGATGAAACTTATTATCTCCAATTTCTGTTAGCAGTATTTTGATAATATCTTGTTTTAATTTAGAATTGGACGTTACAGTTGATACAGAGCCCTTATCTGTTATTTTAATGTCGCCTCTATGAAGCGTTAGATCAAATGACATAATCAACCTTCCTATATCTGTTTTTTACATTAAAAATAATAGAAAAATAAAGCTATGCATTTATGCGAAAACTGTAAAAATCAGTCTTCTTGAGAATTGGTATATACAAAAACTCCTATTCGTCCAATTTCTAGGGTCTTTAAAAAAAGCTGATAAACATCATATGATCTTTTTGTCACATCATTTACAGCATCAGCTATTGTTCTTCTTTCAAAACTATCAAAAAACCCGTCCGGAAACTCTTTCCTCATATTGTCAAACTGAGTTGGAGACAGCAAGGATAGCAATAAGGTTTCTGGCATTGTAAATAAGGCAGTAACGATAGCTAAGATATCCAAAGCTCCAACTCCCTTGGTAAAGCCTATTTTTGAAGCAACATCTCTTCTTATCTCATCTCCTGTTTTTGCAGCTGCTCGTTGATTCTCTTCGTCAATCTCCTCTCTTCTTGACCCGATAAACTGTCTAGGAAGAGATAATATAGACAAAACCGAACTCATAAGGTGTCCACTCTTAACGCCCGAATTCCTTTGAGTGTTACTTTGCAAATCAAGTGCTGCCGGCGTTGAGTTGTCTCCAAAAAGCATCATAAGAGAGTCCTCTATTGCTAATTCAAGATCTAAAGTCATCTCCTCTATGCTTGCAGTTGCTTGGGCAACTGCAGAGCTTCCCCCGGGCCTTGTGACTCCCCCTGTGCTATTGTCTGAGGCCTGGCTTCTATTTTCATCTGGGATAAGTCCCGTATTTCTTTGAACTCTTGCCATTTCTTCTATATCATCTCTCATGGCGGTGGCAAAAGCAACAACAGATAGTGACAATCGCGTTACTACCAAAGCCTCTAGGAGGCCCATGCTATCAACTATATCTTCAAATGTAAACTCAGCTTCTTTATTAGAAACAGATGTTGAGAGTGGTGGAGCTAAATTTTCAGCGGTAGGCATATACGTACTGGTTCCGCTTGTTTTATCCAGCCTGATTCTTATAATAGACTCTAACAGAGAAGACTTTAAGGGCCTTCCGTTTACAGTTCTCATAGAGCTTGGCAAAAATGGTTCTGCAACAATCTTTCCAGGCTCATTTATGCAGCCAGAAATTCTTCCATCTTGAACTGGCGGATACAGCAGATAAGAGTATCTATAGAAATTTGAATTATCAGACAAGGTTTGTACCGATGGCAGAGCTTGTCTTAAAACAAGCTCATTCCAAAGGCCCCTGAAAAATGCCTCGCCTTCCTCTCCAGGGCTCGCAACAGCCATTCCTTGTAATGTTACGCGAAGCATCTCATTAGTCTCTAATCCAGCTACAGCTGTGGTAAATATATAATAGATTGAATCTTCACCAAGCAAACCCTCATCTCCAAATGCTTCTTCCGAGCCATACCTTCCGGTTAGTACATTTAGGATAATCTCAGGATATATACCAAGAGCAGACTGTGATTCTGAAACATGTTGATTTCCAGTTAAAATTCCAACTAATTGATCTACAGCTTGTTGTACTTGAAAATCAGATTTATCTTGAGACAGCACTATAAAAGAAAATAATTCCGCCATATTAACCATGGCTTCCCGACTTGAATAGCCTGTGTTTACAAGAGAATTCAAGCAGGTGTCGATCTGGGACGCCATATCAAAGGCTTTATTCCCTGCTACAAACTCTCTAGAGCCAGGGTCTAATTGTCTTTTGTCCAATATGCTTTCATATCTGCTATATACATAAGATTGATCTTCAATCAGCTCTCCTTGTATGCTTATGTAGCTAAGATAATCAGAGGCGCTTATATCAGATGTAGATGGCATTCCAAGCATTCTCATGAAGGTATTCTCATAAGACTCCATGAGAGCCTCCTCTCCGGCAATCTGCTGCATACTGGTGATGTTTCCAGATAGATCAACTGACTCTTGAGCCAGCTCAAAAGGTATGTATGAGGATCTCATATTTGCAACTTCTGAAAATAAATCTTCAAACTTTTTAACTACAGTCTTTACCTTTGTTGCAAAGTTTTCAACACTCGCTGCAGACAAAGATCCTGTTCCACCATCTTGAACTCCATATGTTGTTTCAAGAGCGGCAAGAGCCTGAGATAAAGAATCTTTTAGGCCGCTTTTGCCATATTCACCCAAGACTTCTTGTATACTCATTTTTAATTCTCCAGCTTAGTTCCGAAGGTTTGAGGTCCAGGCTTAGCAGACTTGGCGCTAAGATCCCTGTCGTCATCTCCATACTTATCGCCAGCTCCACTTGTTTTCGTAAACAGGATTGTCAAAAGCCTATCTACCTTCATTAATGCTCCTGGTGCGAAAATTTCTTGACCATCCTCATCGACAGAAACTGCATCATCAATACAATCTACTGCCGAGGGGTCTAACTGTAATTCGCTATCTTGAATTCCTCTCTCTGTAACCGCTTGAATCACCACTCCACAAACCTCCGCTCTTATAACTACCTTTCCTGGTGTCTCTGTATATATAGCGGCAGTATAAGTAGTTCCGTCTTTTACAATAAGGTCTTCTTCTCCATCATTAACCGGAACAAGGGTTGCTCCAGTTTCAGTCTCATCTACAACAAAGCTTATTTTTATCTTGTCCGTAAGATCTAATGCCTCTGACATTTCATCATCATAAGAGTCTCTTGGTATAAGTGTGACAAATGCTTTTTTGGTAGACTCTAAGGTTAAAAGATCTCCAATTCCAGATGCATACTCCATAGCTCCTGTTACCATCGGAAGGCCATCCAGGTCTGTATCCCAATTTTCAGTTATTTGAGCCAGCTCTTTTAGATCTGCCTGCTCTGGGTTTACAAAGTTTGGAAGATCTGTATCATCCTCATCGTCATTTAAGTAAAAGCTTGTATTTAACGGATTCAAAGTATATTCACAAGAGTTATCTATAGCATCATTAATACACTCTACAAGCGTATCATACTCGCCTTTTATAGATGAACTAAAGTGTCCATCCGGCTCTATTAGGTCATCTACTATTGGCACTTTGGACCAAACTTCGCCATTTTCAAGGTGGTGTCTAACCATTGGTATGACACCAAGAGGAACGCCCGTTTCTGGGTGCGGCTCTTCATTCTTGAAGTAGTCTAAAAATGCCTTGAGACAGTCTTCTACCGGAGTTATGACTTCGGCTCCATAATCGCGATCTTCATCAAAGCCCGGTAGATCCATAAGCATCTCTGCTGGCATTGAAGCTCCGCAAGCAGCCGCAATATCATCGGCAACCTGCCTCATGTCAACTATATAAAACCTTGGAAAGTCAAAGACTTTTACATTATCTATTGCTTCTCCGATATCATTTCCTTCTTTCTTGTTTCCATGGGAAAAATCATATGCAAATCCAAGCTCTGGATGTGGCAAATCTGTAAACTTATCGCTGTAATAGGCGCCTTTCCAGTCTTTACCGTCGTCAGTATCAGCCTCACCGGTAACATTAACTACAGTTCCTGAGCCCGCCCAATCATCTCCAGAGTAGGGGGTCCATTCCGCACCAATTCCGTATGTTTGCGTCTTGCCATTCGTAACATATACGGGCACATCGGCTGGGGACACCGTTGTGCCGTCAGTCTTTTCAACTTGCTTCCCATCCAGCTGGCCAAGAATATATAATGCATTCGCTTGAGCTTGAATTATCTTTTCCCCACTAGTTATACCGTCACTACTTATTCTGCTATGACGACCTTTTTCGCTGATCGCAATAAAATCTCTATAAACTTGCTTGTCTTCTCTTCCAAACTTTTTCTTTGGTGCAGAAGGATGATTTATCATTTTTACATTTATAGATTCAATACTGTTTCCATTCATTTTTATTCCGCCTTCTGCGCCATCTGGCTCGACAAAATATACATTAAATGAATCATCAACCAGTGCTATCATTGGGATGTTTCCAAATGTCTTGGTGACGGTTACTGGCTCAAACTCTGCATCTAGTGTTGTCTCATTTATTCCGGGCTGATTAAGATCTATGGTTACCGTCAATGGCTTTGGCTGGTATCCGCCGCCTTTTGCTTCCAAGAAACCTGTTGCTCCATCTATAGGACTGATAAAATCCTTGCTAGCGCCGGTATCATCTACAATCAAGTTTCCTGAATCTTCCGTCAAAAACATTGGTGGAGAATCAAGAGTTTGTATTTCATCTACGAGCTTCTTTCTAAAAAACAATGGGAATATCAAAATCTTCCACCACCAGGCTATATCACTTGACTCTGCCTTTTCATTAAATTCAAATCTAACAATCCTAGGATCTGGGCCGGTGAATATAGAAAAGGCCTTCGTGCTTCTTGTGAATGACAGGCCAAATGTTGCATCAAAACGATTGCCAGTACCGCCAATATAGTCTCCGTTTACATAATTATCGCTATCGCCACTGTCATCAGCTATAAATCTCAATCCAGGGTAGTCGATGCGCTCCATGGTTCCCGCCCCAGTTGTATCTCCGGCAAAGAATCCTCCATCTTGAACCGTTTTAAGCTCTCCCGTCGTATTGTCTCTAAGCCCAGGCAGGTCGGCGCCTGGTGTTCCAGGCTCTGAGACCCTAGCTCCACCACTATCCTTGGCTCTAACTATAAAATCGCCTTCAGCCAACAGCTTGTTGCATATATCGCTTGAAGACTTGCAGTCCATATCATCTTTATTATCACGCTTGTCCGGAGGAGAGTTTCCTGTAGACTTTGTTACACTAACTGGAAGTCTCGTATATGACTGGGCCAACGGAAGCAGTGCATCTGGCTCTATTCTTCCAAAGGGAGCTACCTTTCCAACGATAAGTCCTGCAAGCATTGAGGCATCTATACAATTTTCTTCATCTGCATCATGACCGACCTTACATGGGAAGGCAAACAATAGCTGTAAAAGCTCAAGGAATAATGCCAGAATGGTTAAAATAGGCTCTAGAACCTCAAGGTCAGCCTCAAGGCTAAATAGATGTTCGTTTATCGCCTCTTCAAGAGCAACAATGGATGGGTAGTTCTTCTGATCTATTGCGGTTGACATAGCTGAAGATATTTCATTAATTGCAGTGATAATACTCAGTATTTTTGTTATAACGCAAAGGAGAAGCTCAAGGATATGAAGAAGAAGCGCAAGACACATCGCCGGAACAGAAAGTGGTGGCAACAATAGTATCAGGTCATATAGACATAAGAACAGCCTAATTATGGCAAAAGCAAGTCTTATCGGATGAAGAAGTGCACATATAACATCTATAATACAGAATATTATTTTTATTGGAATTAGAAGAACTTTAAAGTTTCTAAGCTGCAAAGACAGCTCTGCAGTTAGATGGAATGAAAAATCACAGAAACTTTGAATAAACTCTTTGGCGACATTAGCCTTGTCAAGCCTAACAGACGTGAACTTGAGAAAGAATTTTTCAATCTTCTCTTTTATATCACTTCCGGCTCCAGATTTACTCCTATTTCCACCAAACAATTGCTTGGCCCAGTTGTCATCTATATTAACAGCCTCATTTGCACCAACCGTTCGTCCCAGGCGCATTCTATTTTCATTTGTATTTGAAATAGCAATTTTTGTACATGGACTTGATCCAAATGCTGGAATCATGGATAGGTTTGGAATTGTTATGTCAAAGTCCAAGAAAATTCCAGAAGAAGATGAATTATATCTGGACTCAACTCGCTTTCCTGCTACCTCAAACTTTGTATCTAAAGTTGTGCCTATAGTCTTAAGTGTAAGTCTATCATCAGTTGTTATTTCAAGCTTACCAAACCTAAGGCCGTTGCTCCCTCCGGTTCTTGTATACCAGTCGTCAGCGCCTTCTTTCTTTACAGCTACAATTTCAGGAACATTGAATTTTATTGCTGCATTTTGAGTGATTTTAGTTGTTAATGTTAATTGCCACTCAGTGTCATCTGAATTTGCCCTATAAGTTCCCGGAACAAGGTCTGCCTGATCTTTTAGATAAATATATTTTAAGTTTACCTTTGTAAAATCACTAGGCCTTGATGATAAAGCGTCTAATGCATCTGAGGCGGCATCTAACATATTCTGAACAATACTTGAAAGCTCATCTACTAAGGCAAGCAGGCTGTTTGCAAGATCATTAACTGCTGCAACAGCCGCCTCTGCGGCATCTGCGGCGGCATTAAGATCTGCGACAAAGTCATCAACAGCCTGTGCTGCATCGGCAAGCCAGCCCCCGCCACCTGAGTCGGAGTCTCCTCCTCCTCCTGAGCTTAGAGCTATCTCTAACGCTTCAGCTGATGCCTCTTCGCCCGACATAGCCTCGGTAAGAGAATTAGATGCATTTTCAAATTCTTCTTGCGGCCCCCCTGCATTCCAAGCATCAAGAGCCGCCTGTGCCTCTGCAGACAGCTCCATGCCACCCTCTACCGCATTATTCATTGCTGCAGCAACATCATTCAATTCATTAATTGCATTTGTACCCTGACTTATTAACTCCGCAGGAGAAAACCTAGGCTCTACCATTCCTGTCGTAGATACATCTATTATCTCCTCTTTTAAAAATCCTGTATCAGGATCTACAAGAGCGTCTGACAGATTTACTGCCCTAGTCACTTCTGCTGTATCCCCAGGAACCTTGGCCCCCAACACCAGCTTTGTAGATGGCATTATTTTTACAGGACTACCAAAACTGAGATAGCTCTTCGTATCCGTTGCGTCGGTACCTGGAATGTAACTAGAAGACGTGCTTATAGTCGGCATGTATGAGAAGAATGGAGATGGGTTTATGTCAAATATAGATGTTGACATATCTATGCCACCGGTTGTGGACCCATCCTCATTTACCATCTGAGTTATTTGCTTATCGCCACCTTTACAGTTCAATACAACGCTATCTTCTGTTGATAAAAATGGTGTACCATCTCCATCATCTTTTACATCCTCTGAGTCAAAGTAAACCGTTGTTCGAGTCCAAAGTGTAGAGTCATAAGATGTTTTAAAGCGTTTGTCATTCTTTTGAATCGTTATATCGGTCCAGCCCTCATCCTTTATCTCTGTAATATTCTTGAAGTTAGCAAGAATTTTATTGCCACCAATATATTTAAGCTTTCCAGCTCTATATTTCTTAAGTTTTTTTGTTCCAATATATACTTTATACCGCTTGCTTAGCCTTGGCTCCTTGGCCCCACTGAAAACTACAGCCAAGTGGTCTAAGGCATCTCCAGCGATAATTCTTTGCTCTGCAGATGAGTCATCTTTTGCAAGCTTTCTTTTTAATCCTGGCCTCAAATACTTCTTTATGGAATCTAAGTCATCACCACCAATTGTGGTTGCAGCCCTTGCATCGCCGCTTGAGGATGGAAGAGCGGCGACAAGCCCCAATACATGCGGTGGCTTCGAAAATGGCTGTGAAACTACTTGCTCTCCCCTTGAGACGGTTCTTGTCTGGCCTCCCATTGGTATTACGCCATAGTTTTGACCTTCAGCCAAGGCCTGGTCTTCTCCAGACCATTTAAAGTTTGTTATAATTATACAAGCAGACGCCTCTCCTGCGGCAGAAACAACCTCGGTTAATCTACTCAGGTTTTTTCCTGCCCCAACAGATCCGGGGAACTTTAAGGAGGCTTTTCTTTTTGTTATAGAAGAAAAGTCTGACTGTCCAAATTCATACTCAAGGGCCATTGGAACCAAAAGGTTTGCCGTATCTCCTGAGTCATTAATCTTAACACTACCTGCGCTTCTAACTTCGTCTGTCCCTACAAAGCAAAAATCTTTAAGAATAGACTCTGCTTTTCCGGCACCATCATCTACAAGTGCTATATATGCATATAAAACATTATTTTCTTGAAAGATTCCCTTATTTCTTGTCTTTATAATTAAATTAGAACTTGTGCCGTCCATAAGGACAGGCAAAGAGTGGAGTCCTTTTCCAAATTTTGGAACCTTAAAATTAAAAGGCTTCTTTATTATTACTTCAGCATCTGGGGGAGGCGGAAGTTCAGGTCCGGTTGTGCCCGGGCTTGCTATATAAAATGGCTTCAAAGGTGAAACATCGCCATTAGACGCCTCTAGTCCCATGTAAAAAGTACCAACGTTCCTAGATACGGCATCCCAAGTTGCGGTTGATCTAATGGTTAAAGATTGAGTGCTTTGGTTCATAAAATAAACAGACTGACCGTCGAGTTCGCTTCCATCTTGAAATGATGTCACCAAATCTAAGCCAAGCTCATCGCTATAAATATTTACAGATACAACATCCATACCCCCTGTAAGCGTTAGCTTTGTATCAATGGTTGTTGATATGTCAATGACCTCATTGTGGTCATTAAAACCACTTGGCTTAATAGGACTTTGATCAGAAAATAGGCTGCGGCTTGGATACAGAGTTAGGTTTGTCCCCGGAATTCTTGCAAATTGTCCCAATTCATCAACAACATATACCGCAAATTCAACAGATCTTGTATTATTATATAACTCTCTTCCACCTTTCTTAAATAGATCTGATAACTTTTCAGTTGAAAATTGCCAAACAGTAGGGTCTTCATCATTCTGACCAACGCCATCTACCTCAGACCATATGGCCGGTATCTGCCCGTCTACGTCCACCATAATATTTGGAGTAACAGATGCCAACACCTCAGATGCAGCAGTTGTATTGGGCTGATGAAAGAGCATATCATTAGCAGCGCTAGCCTCATCTCCATCTCTATATCCAATAAGAATTTCCGGCCGATTTATCTCGCCATATAGTGCCGCTTGTTTTTTGATGCCGACCTTCGATAGCTTTACCTGGCCTGGAAAGCCAAGATTTTTAATAGGAATACCTCCAGCAGCGAAGCCAGGAATAATCATGCCGAGCTCAGCTCCAGAAGAGAAAGTAAGACCATTCACTACGTCAGATGAAAAAACACCGTTATTGGATGATGTTCCAAATAAAGGATCCTTGATCTGATCCTGCATGTAATCTATCCACTTGTCAAAAACATCTTCTACCCCTTCTTTTATAGCGGCATTTGAAACATCTACAATCCCAGCTTTCCCCTCGTCGGCAGGGTCCATAAAACATTTAGTCAAAAGAGGAGCTGTAAACAGCTCTATGCCATCGGATACTTCGTCAAAAGGCTTAGCTTTTATCTTATTTTTTGATTCAAAAATTGGAGATAAAAAATATCTATAAGTGACCCCTTGTTTTAGCCCATCTTTAGTGAGAGTAATTTGCTCATCTTCAAAACCCTCACCTGAAGAGTTTTTTACCAAATCATTATCTACCATCTCTGGGCACGGCGGGGGAAGATAATTAACTGCTTTTGCAGAATACTCAAGACCGTTCAATAATTCGAATGCAAGAGTTATAGTCTCTTCGTCTGCCGGGTTATCTTCCTGAGTAATATTATAAATGTTATCAGAAAAACCAGAACTATCCCTTCCAGATAGGTCCGGCATTTTAACATAAATAGTGTTACCAAGAGCTGTATAAAAGCCTATATCATTAACAACCCTGCCTCCGATTATAACGTCTTCATCAAGTCTAAATATAGGACAGATTTCCATTAAAAGCTTTGGAATAAGAGTATCTGCCGTAACTCCAGAGCCGGCCTTTGCCTCATCTAATGTTCCAGTTTCTGGATCAAGAACAATCTTGTTTAACAATGACTCAAAAGTTTCTCCAGATAACCCTACATAGTTTTTCAGACCCGACTCTTCCGAATCTTTGTTTACAATTACTTCAAAAATCTTTTTTATAACATTTATAGGTATAAACTTAAAGTTACCCATAAGCCTAAGGCCAGAATATCTTTGATTATTCTCAAGCCCGGGATCTAATTGTGCCTGTAGATCATCATGTGTTGCAATGGCTCCATCTCCAGAGACATAAGACGACATAAGCAGAGTAGGAACTCCTGCTCCATGATATTGGTCCAAAATAGACGGCATTGAAATAAGACATTTGTTTATCCTGTTTCTTGCCCCAATCAAATCACTTACGCTGGCAAACTCTTCGCTTCCTACTCCTGGAACCTTATTTTTTATATAGGTTTTTAATTTATTTATTTCTTTGTCATAAGTGCCAGAAAGGTTTGCATTCTCAGGGGCCTCTGAGTTTCCTGGCAGCGTATTTATGCTTGCGCTAGAAGGAAGAGCCAGCTTTACAATTGCCCCGCCAGACAGAGGTATTACCCCTGCAGTATCACTTGATTCCATTGGAAACAATACCTTTACCTCATCTACATCAATTGACCTTGATGTATCAGAACTGGTAGATTCTCCGGGGAAGCAATTAACTTGAATTGTTGAGAATTCTTCTCTAGTTTTTATTGCACCAACTGCAAGTGGCAATATTTGTGATTTAAAACCCATACTTAACCTTTTCTAACGAACTTTACTAATAATACTTTAACTGCACAAAACTATTAAACATTAGTTGATTATTATTTCAACTCTAATCTTCCGTTAGTTTTGTTGCTACTTCGGCAAGGCAAGCCACCATATCAATAATCTCTTCTGGAGTTATACTTTCTCCATCGCTAGTGGGAGTGTCCTGAGAGACAGGGGCTTTATAAGTAGGTCGTGGAGGACGATTGCCTTCGCGACATTCGATATTTGTTCCGGCCAATATTAGTTTATTTGTACTTTCAAGCATTAAATTTCCATCATTTCTAATA
>MDSZ01121557.1_pt1 | contig 37313 bp, 37 predicted proteins | sample 811201 | NCBI WGS metagenome assembly MDSZ01 (sample SAMN05326647, study PRJNA326480) | marine metagenome | isolation source: seawater | place: Indian Ocean: North | collected 2010
AAATTCACCAATAGATTCACCTATATAACTATTTTGTGAAACCTCTGAATAATATCTTTCACCAGCTTCTATTAAAGCAACATTAAATTTTTTTTCACCTAACTTTAGTGCAAGAGTTAGTCCTGCCGGACCCGAACCGACAATAATTACATCATAAGTTGAGTTTGATACTGAACTAACTTCATTTATTATCACGAAATATTTTCCTTAAAAAATTATAAGTCATTTTATTTTTTAAATACGGATAAAATTATTTTATATGTAATAAATATATATTTCAAATAAACATAAATAAATTCTTTAGATTTTCCTAAAAGTGAATTATTAAAAAAATTATTATATATTTTTATTGAATTATTAAGTCTGCTTTGCTTTATACCTCTTGATTTTTCAAATAAAAGAAAAGCTATTAAAAATCTTTTTTTTTTTGATTTATTTACTGTACCTCGATGCCACAAGAAATGATTTCTAATAATTAAGTCTCCATAAGAAAGTGTTAATTTTTTATATTTTTTTTTTTTTATTAGGAATTGCCAATATTTTAAATAATTTCGATGAGATTTTAATACAATTTCTGTTGGCCCAGAATTCAAACCAACATTTGAGGTTGCAACATTTACCAATATCATTTTATCTTTAAAGTTACCATCTGTATGGAAATGTTGATTGTGTCCAAAAGGAATTGATAAATTTCCACCAAAAAGAATATCGAATGAATTAATATTTTTACCTGTAATTTCTTTAATTATTTTATCTAATCCTTTTCTTTTTAATATTTTAAAAATCTCTAAACCATACTTTCCTGGATAAACATTTAAATTTCCTATGATGGAACCACCGATATTGTTAATTTTTGTTCTTTTGACGGCCCTTTCTAAATCATTATTTAAATCGTATGATAATTTTTTTAATTTTTTATCTTTTGAAACAAAGTTTTTGATTTTTACATAACCGTTATCTTGATATTTTTTTTTAAGGATTTGCATAAATTAAAATTAACTGAAATTATTAATTATTTAAGTTTATTTTTATAGTATACATTTTCTAAAGTTATACGGTTAACTTTATAAGTTTATTTAAATTTAAACCTAAATATACATATTAAAATGTTAAAAAAAAGAATTTAATCGATGGTTAAAACAAATATAATAATATTTTGCTACAACAGACCTGTCCATATTAAAAAATTATTAAATGAAATAAAAAAAATAAAAAAAAGAAAAATTTATCTTATATCTGATGGCCCAAAAAATAATAAAGATAATATTAAAGTTAAATTAGTAAGAAAGGAGATCAAAAAATTTAAACCTGGATTTTTTAAAATTAAAATTTTAAAAAAAAATTTAGGCGTAAGAAATATTTTTGAATTAGGTTTAAATTGGGTATTTAAATATGAAAAAAAAATAATTATCCTAGAAGATGATATAATTCCATCAAAATCATTTTTTAAATTCTGTGATAGTATGCTTAATAAATACAAAAAAAATAAAAATATTTCACAAATTGCGGGATGTAACGTAAAAGATAATATTTCAAAAAATCTAAAAAGTGATTATTTCTTATCAAAATACTCAAATATTTGGGGTTGGGCTACGTGGAAAGATAGATGGTTTGATTATGATAATAAATTCAAAGATCTTAAATTTCTTATGGAAAGTAAAAAATTTAAAGGATCATGTTTTGCCATAAGTGAATATAATTTTTGGAAAAAATATTTTAAAATTCATCAACAAAATAGAAATATTGGAACTTGGGACTATGCATGGACATATACTAATTTTTTAAAAAATAGATTTTCCATAGTTTCTAAAACTAATCTTATTGAAAATATTGGATTAAATCAGGGAACAGGAAAGAACCCAAAAAAATTAAAAAAATTAAAAAAGAAAGAAATGTTTGGTAAAATTGTTCATCCAAAAATACTTAAAATAAATATGAAATATGATTTATATTCTTCTCAGAATATATATTCAATACCTAAGCTTTTTTGGCGTATAAAAAATAAGTTAAGTTTTTTTTAATTTAATTTTTTTTTTTGACAAAAGATGTTCACCTAGTCTAATTGCAAGAGCACAAATTGTTAATGTTGGGTTGGCACTACCAGATGTAGGAAATACGGCAGACGAACATACAAAAATATTTTTTAATCCATTTAATTTGAGATTTTTATCGACTAGTTTTGGATAAATTAAACCACCCATATGATGAGAAGCATCGTTCAATTTTAAATTTTTTTGATTATATATTTTTATATTTTCTAATTTTGGTTTTTCACTAAAAAAATAATATATTTTTTTAGTCAAAAGTTTTAATGTCTCAATTTCAGTTTTAGATATTTTAAGTTTAATATTAGCTTTGTTTTTTTTGAAAGTAATTTGATTTTTAAAATTAGGCATCATTTCAAAAAAACATCTTATCGAATAAATATTTTTTATCTCTTTATTTTTTATGAAATTTATAAAATTTTTAATTTTATTATTTATTTTTTCAAATCTTACATAAGTATTTAACAAACTATGTTTTAATTGAATATTTTTTTTTAATGAAATTCCATAGTATGAAATCGAATTAATTTTAGTTTTTAAACTTATCATTTTTAATATTTCTTCTTTAGGATATTTAAGTAAACCCAAGTCTAATTTAGGATGATCCATGAAAAATTTTCCAACAAATTTTTTATTTCTTAAATTTTTAAGAAAGTTTTTACTCAAAGATCTTAGAATTAAAGTTGTTGATTCTATTCCTCCACAACAAATAATTACTTTTTTTACCTTTATTTGAATATTTTTTTTCGATATGTATAAGTTTACAAAATTTTTTATCTCATCAATATAACTTACTTCACAATTGTATATTAAATCCGTATTACTGTTATAAAATTTATCAAAATTCATTGGTTTTTTTGGGGAATAAAAATACCTTGATATAAAGGGTATATTAAAATTCAATTTATTTTTAATAATTTTTTTATAGTTAAAATTATATTTTTCTTCGACTTTTAAATATAATTTATTTAATTCCTTAATTTTTAATGGCCAAAATATTTTTTTATTATTGGCAAAAGAACGATTTATCTCATTTTCTTCATAATAGGAACTTATTTGTGACCAATCTAAACTTGAGCCACCGACTCCAAATACTCTCGATGTTTTTCTAATTTTTAAATATTTTGAATTAATAGATTGATAAAACTTTTTTTTGAAATTTCCTTTTTCTAAAATCAAAATTTTTTTCTTTTTTTTTAAAAGATCGTATAAAACTGTTGCTGATGGTCCTGTACCAATAATTATATAATCATATTCTGAAAAAATAATTCGTTTTTTGATTTTATTATAATCTTTTTTAAAATCACAAATCATTTTTTTTTAAAATTGCTTTAAGTTTAGTTTTTATAAAACTTAAAGTATTATTTTTAATAAAATTTAGATCAATAAAATATAAATTATTATATAAATAATTTTTTTTTAATTTATCTCCAATTTGTAAATTGTTATTATCATAAATTGGCCAATTATATTTAATTATAGGCCACGTATAATCATTTTCATTTGAATTCAGAAAAAATGGTAAGCCATAATGAAATCCGGAAATATTATTGGTGTATGATGGAGTTTCTAAATTCTTAATATTGTATAAAAATTTATATATTTCTAAATACTTTTTTATTAATTTTTTATTTTTTTTGTAAAAATTATCTAAACTTTCGTCTGCTATTAATGATGCTAGTGGATGCATTCTCAATTTAATATTAGTTGATACTCCTGCATATTCTGAGCTAAATTTATTTTCTATATGTCCAGGGTGATGTAAATTAATCATTTTCTTGTAATTGTTATAATTATTAGTTAAAATTACTCCTCCTTCACCACCCGTTATAGCTTTATGACCTTGTAAGCTAAAAAAGGAAATATCAGCATATTCGCTTACGAATTTTTCTTTATATCTCAAACCCTGGCTGTGACTACAATCAAAAATAAATTTTGTATTTTTTTTTCTAAATTTATTCAATTCTTCAAAATTACAAAAAAAACCAAATGGATGTGTAATAATTATTAAGTCATAATCAATATCAACATCAATATCATTTATAATTGGTTGAAAATCTTTATCTAAATCAAAAAAATAGACTTTATATTTTAAAATTTTAAGAATATTCAGTACAGAGGGGAATGTCATTCTTGAAACTAATATTTTTGAGTTCTCATTTAATTCTAAGGATAAAATTGAAGCATAAAATGCTCCTGTACCACTTGAAAAAGTTAAAGCATATTTTGAATTAAATTTTCTACTTATTTTTTTCTCAAATTTTTTTAAATACAAGGGGTATTTAGAATAGTTTCTTAGTAAAACATGATAAAAAATTTTAAATGCTGTAATATAATTTAAATTTTTTAATTTATTAGTAATTTTAAATAGAAAATTTATCATTTAGAAATATTTCTTTTAATTGAAAATACATTTAAGGCTGTTAGTAATAAAGTATTAATTCATGAAAATAATAGACAAATTTATAAAAAAAACACTGTTATTATTATATGCTCTAATAAATCAAATAAATTTTCATTTTAAGTTTAGAACAATTGATATTTTTTTAAATAAATTGAGAATTGGATTGCTTAGAATGTGTGGTGCAAAAATTGGAAATAATTCATCTATACACCCTAAAGTAATGATATTGATGCCTCAAAACCTCATTGTGGGAAATAATTCAAATATTGGTTCAAATAGTGAAATATTTAATTACTCTAAATTCACAATTGGAAACAATGTTGATATAGGCACGCAATTATATGTTAACACAAACAATCATATAACAACTGACCCAACTAAACCACTTGCATATCAGGGATCAATATCAAAAGAAATTAAAATTGGATCAGATATTTGGATTGGAGCAAGAGTTACTATATTATCTGATACTATTATTGAAGACAGGGTAATTATTGGTGCTGGTTCTGTAATTAACAAAAATTTAAAATCTGGATATTTATACGCAGGTGTACCTGCCAAACCAAAAAAAGAAATTAATAAATAATTAATTTATTTTCTAAATAGTCGAATATCCTCCATCAACTAAAATATTTTGTCCTGTAATATAGCTTGAGTCCTTAGATATTAAAAAATACACTGGCCCAATTATTTCCTCTTTTCTAGCCATCCTTTTCATTATAGTTTTTTGTGAATATTTTTTAATAAAAACTTTATTTTGACCTCTTAAAACTCCTCCGAGTGAAATTGAGTTAACTCTAATCTTTTTATTCAAACTTCCAGCCAACCATCTAGTCAAACTATTTAAACCTCCTTTTGAAGCGGAATAAGATGCAGGATTAAAAATTTTTGTACCTTTATATATTTCTTTATCAGGGCCAATTACACTGTAAATAGATGAAATATTAATTATTGATGGATCTTCAGATTTTTTTAAACAGTTTTCTAAACCAACAGCAATTTGATAAATTGAAATTAAATTTATACTAAAACTTTTATTCCACTCATCAATAGAAAACTGATTTTTTTTTATTTTATCACCAACTAATGCAGCATTATTGATAATTGAGTCTATTCTTTTATATTTTTTTTTTATAAGCTTAATTAAATTTTGTAATTCAGCATTTATTGTAAAATTGCACTGATAATAATTACCAAACCTATTTTTGTTTTTATCATCTTTATCTATTAAAATTAATTTTTTTACTGAATTTTTTAATGCTTTAGCTAAACAACTACCCAAGACCCCATTTGATCCAGTAATTATTATAATTTTATTTTTAAAATTTTTATTTTTCATTTTTTAGTAAGAGATTTTACAAGATCATAATCAAATTTTGTATCAATATCTATAGACCTTTTTTTTGGTATCAAAATATAATTCATATTATTTGTTTGATACAAATTTTTACAACTTAATAGGAATTTGAATTTAACAAGGTATAGCACAGTAGTTATGTCGAAAAAATTAGGAGCATCTTGCCTTCTAAAAATTTTCTTTTTTGCAGTTAAAATTGGTTTAATTTTATTTTTTGTTAATTTTACCATATTAAAATATGGATTTTTTGAGGAATTTGTTAGTGAAAAGATGATATCATGTTGCTTAAGTCTAATTTTTTTTACAGCATTTCTTATATCAATACTTGATCTTAATGGCGATGTAATGGGTAAAATAATTAAATAGTCAGGTACATCTTTTATATTTTTAAGATAATTTGCAAAATGTTTCCACACTAGAAGTTCTGGAACTTTGTCACCAGACAAGATTTTTGGCCTTAAATAAGGTACAATTACATTATTCTTTCTAGCAATTCTAATTATTTTTTTTGAATCCGTAGAAACAAATACTTTATCTATGTATTTTGAATTTTTAGCTTGCCTAAATGTATGATTAGCTAAGTTTGTGTTTTTAAATTTAAGTATATTTTTGTTTTTTAAACCTTTGGAATTTTTTCTAGCACAAATTAAGCAATAAATTTTTTTTTTGATCATATATTTTTATACTTATTTTTAAATTGTACCATTTCATCTGTTTTCCATTTTGCGATATTTATATTATTATTTAGTAATAGATTCCTAGTAAAAACAAACGTATCTCCAATAAAATTAAACAAATTAGCGGTACAAACTGCTTCTACATGATTATTTTTCATTATATCGAGTATCTGCTCAGGTTTTCCAATGCCTCCTTTTAAAATAATTGGAGAAGAGATGTTTATATTTTCAATTATTTTTAATATCTTTTTATCTATTCCCATTCCTGTTCCATCCAATTCTATAGATTGTAAAATTATCTCACCAGCTCCAGAAGCATAAAGACTTTCTATTTGGTCAATAAGAAAAGTTGAATTGCAAATGTCCTTAGCTTTGTTTTTATAAACTAAATATTTTTCATTTTCTCTCTTATAATCTATACACGCTACAATAAATTGTTTTCCAAAAATTCTTGAAATTTCATTAAATAACTTTCTATTTTTAAAAAAAAGATTATTAAGTAAAATCTTATCAGCTCCATTTTTTAAATATTTTTCGACATCGTTCAAATTATTAATTCCACCACCAACTGTTAAAGGTATAAATATTTTTTGAGATATTTTTTTAATTATATTATGAAATTCATCCTTATTTTTTTTTGATGAAACATCTATAATAATAAGTTCATCTAAGCCTAATGATACGTTTTCTAAATTATAATTATCTAAAAGCCAATTTATATCACCAACTTTTTGTCTTTGAAAATTTCGACTTAAAACAAAATGTCCATCTTCATACAATAAAGAAAAAATTAATCTTTTCAAATCTAGAGCTCCAAAAAATTATTTATTAGTTTTAAACCAATTGATTGACTTTTTTCAGGATGAAATTGAACTCCTGAAATATTTTTATAATTTATTGCAGCTATAAATTTCAAATTATGTTGACAATAAGCAATATTATTTTTTATGTTCTCTTTTATATCTATAGCTGCAAAAGAATGTGTGAAATAGAAGTTTTCAGTAGTATCAAAATTTTTAAATATACCGTTTGTTTTAAATCCAAATATTTTTTTATAACCAACGTTCGGAACTTTATTATCTTTAAAATTTCGATCATAATTTAACTTTCTAATATTTCCTTTAAAAATATTGAGTCCTTCCTTATTTCCCTCTTCACTTGTTTTAAACAAAATTTGCATACCAACACAAATACCTAAAAATGGCTTTTCTTTCTTGAGAATATGATTCTTAATAGGAAGTATAAGTTTTTTTTTCTCCAGTGCCTTAATAACTCCATCAAATGATCCTACGCCAGGTAATATTAAATGATGGCTATCATTAATTTTCTCTATATCATCGGTTAATAAGTATTCTTTTCCCAAATAGTGTAAAGCATTAGCGACAGAACTTATATTACCAACTCCTATATCAACAATTACAACTGTCACTATTATTTAATCTTAAAAGTAGGTTCCCACTTACCAGTTTTATTATTTTTTTTGAACAATTTTTTATTTGTCCACTTATCTATACATTTCTCATACTCTTCTCTAGTAATTTCATAATATTTTAAATATTCATTGATCTGGTCTTCGGTAGGATGGTTTCCATCATATAAATTTACTAAGTTTATTCCTTGCATTCTTGACATGGCTCCTCTCCTAATTTCAATACATGCGTCTTGATTTGATCTACCAAAGCCAAATTTTAAATACATTACATAAGTGTGAAGTGTATAGAGAAGTTGATCATTTTGAGCAAAATTCGTAAAAGTTCCCATATTGCTGGATTTATTTTCCTCTAAACCACAAAACTCTTTAGCTACTAAATAATTCCTATAAGGATCCCAGTTTTCAAAATATGACCAATGAGTAAATTTTAATTTACTTTCCTCATCGCTAGGAAAAGTGAAAAAAAAAAGATCATTTTCTGATAGATTAGTTTTTTTTATAACTTTTTCGTAACCACCCTCATAATAAATTTCTTTAATATAATCAGGTGAAAATAAATAAGTCTCTTCAGATTTATTTGTCCCTCCATACTCTACTTCACCATCCTCACTGTAAAAGATTAGATTTATTCCAAATTTTTTAGCAATTTGTGGTGGTCCAGTGAAAATTGACAGAAGCCAGCCATAATATGGAAAGCCCATTTCGAAGAAACCTGCTTTGTTAAGTGCTTGCATTGCTTTATACCCAGGTTCTACAGAAATTAAAGGGTAGCCACTATTTGCAAATTTTTGTAAATTTAGATCGCCTAATTTGCTTGGAAGAGGTGGTCTTATAGTTACACATAGCGGATTCATATTATATTTATGTTTTAAATTATAAGCTATGTAAGAACCGTCTTTACCTCCACTTACAGGCACTAGACAATCATACGAACCATCATTTTTTCTGTATTTATCTAAATAATGTAAAAGTTTACTTTTTCTTTTTTCCCAATCAATTTTCTTTTTTTTACTAACCCATTGACAAGCGTTGCAAAATCCATTTTGATCAAATGTAATTCTTGGTCGTGTTGACATACTGATACAATTTTTGCACCAAAATATTTTATTATTATCAGTCATTATAATCTAACTTGTTCTATACTTTGACCGACATCTTCCCAATTTTCATGTAGTGGAAAAGCAAAAACTTTCTTTTTTTGATTTATACAAACTTGAATTAGATCTGGCATATCAATTTTTTTTTTTGTTTTAAGCAATTTAAGGATATTGGGACTGATTACATATATTCCCGCATTTACATAGTTCGATAAAACAGGTTTTTCAATTATTTTTTTTATTTCCAAACCTTGTGTTTTGACAACTGAAAAAGGAATTTTAATATCATTCATTTGGACAGCTACAGTAAAATCTGCATTATTTAAATAATGTGATTTCACCATTTCTTGAAAATCTAAAGAGGTTAAAACATCACCATTAGTAATAAATAAAGGATTTTTAAGTTTGTTCTTAAGGAAGTACAAACAACCAGCTGTCCCTAAGGGTTTTTTTTCATCAATATAGCTTATTTTAACTCCCCACCTATTTCCATCTCCGCAAAAATCTTTTATTTTTTTAGAAAGATAATGTGTTGAAATAATAAATTTTTCAAAACCATAATTTTTAGCGTTTTGTATAATTCTATCAATAATTCTTATATTGCCTATTTTTAACATGGGTTTTGGGTATTTTTTAGTAAGTGGTAATAATCTTTTTCCAAATCCACCTGCCATAATCAAAAAATGATTGCTTATTTTAAACTGTGACTTATTTATCGAATTCCAATCATGGAGACCAATTAACTTTTTATTTTTATCAACTACAGGTATTTGAAAAAGTCCATTAGATTTCATTATTTCCTTTATTTTGTTTAAACTTATATTGCTTGGAACGACAAATGGATCTTTTGTAGCAATTGTAATCGCCTTAGAATTTAGTTTTATATTTTTTATAATTGCTCGTCTAATATCACCATCAGATAAAAGACCAATAATTTTATTATTAGAATCTGTAATTATTGCACTCTTACTTGAATTTTTATTAATTGTTTTTATTGCGTCTCTGATTGTTGCTTTTTTATTAATGAGTATATTTTTTAAATTCATTTAATTATTTTATATTAAAAATTATTATTTAAAACTTGATTTGGATTTAATTTTTTTATTTTGTTAAATATTTTTATATTTGTATTTTTTTGATAGAATGGATTCTTCAAATTTTTAAGGTTTTTTTTAAATTTTTTTGAATTAATAAAATTGATGCCTCTTATAATAGAATTTTTTTTAAAATTACAATCAAATATATTCCTTGTTTTTATTCGTCCATTTTGTCTACTACCTATATTTAAACAAGGAATCTTAAAAGAAGAAGACTCCAAGATTGCTGAAGATGAGTTGCCTATTAAACCTGAAACTTTGTTTAATAGTTGAAAATATCTTTGTTTTCCTAAAGATTTTATAACCATAATATTTTTTTGTTTTTTAGAGTGATTTATTATTTTTTTTACTATCTCGTGATTTGAATTGTCTAGGTTAGGGTAAGTTATTATAAAATTATAATTTTTAAAATTATTTAAAGCTTTTAATAAATTTGTAATTTCACTATTTGTTTCCTTTGGGAGTATTGTGTTAGGATGATAAGTAACTATAAATGCTTTTTGCTTGCTAACAAAATTATTCAATTTTTTATTAATAAAATTATTTTTGTCTTTTTTCACAAAATCAAGACTTGGTGAGCCAAAATTAAACACTAGTTTAGAATTTTCTCCCATTTGTATTAATCTTTTTTTGTAATCTTTATGACAAACAAAATGTATATGTGAAATTTTTGTTATAAGATTTCTATATAAATTATCCATTGATCCAGTTGTAATTTCACCTCCGTGAATATGAACTACAGGTACCATAAATTGCATTGAGGAAATTACACATGATAATATTTCATATCTGTCACCTAAAACTATTATAAAATCTGGTTTATTTTTACTTAATAAAATAGAGAATTTATTTATTATTTCGCTCATGTATAAAGAAATGTTTTTTTGTTTAAAATTTGTATAGTTTAATTGTAATTTTTTTATCAAAATTTTATGATTTTTTTTAATTTCTTTAAAGGTATTTCCAGAACTTTTGTGTAAATGCTGTCCGGTTACAACTAATGTCGTTTTAAAATCTTTTGATTTTTCAAATAAACTTATTAAACTTTTTAATGGACTGTAATCAGCTCTAGATGAAGTAATTATTAAAATTTCTTTTTTCATAAATAAATCAATTCATCTATTTTAAATTTTTTTTTTGCTTTTAACCCAATTAATTTTTTAAAGTTGCTAGGGGATAATCCGGTGCCTGGTCTTTTCACAGTCAGATTATCTTTTGTAAATTTCTCTCCTTTTATTATTGTTTTTTTAGCAACAATTGATTTTCTTACTAATAAAATATTTTTTTTTTCTTCTTCTTGAATTATTTTATTAAATTTTCCTAATGAAACTTCAATTTTTCTGATTTCATTAACCATGTCATTAAGTTCTTTTGGCTCTAAACTTGACTTATGATCAGGCCCTTTCATTTTCCTTGATAAAGTAAAATGTTTCTCAATAACTTTAGCACCTATTGCTGTTGCAGCTATTGGGATTGAAATACCTAACGTGTGATCGGACAATCCAATAGGTCTTTTAAATTTTTTTTCCATAAATTTTAATGAATTTAGATTTACACTTTTGGGAGATGCTGGATAATTTGTTACGCAGTGAAGTAAAATAACTTTATTTGATTTTAATATCTTCAAAGCATTTTGAATTTCTTTAATTGATGATCCCCCGGTAGATAAAATTATTTTTTTTTTTAATTTACTAACCTTTTCTATGAAAGGTAAATTATTTATTTCCCCTGAGGGAATTTTTATGTAATGTGTTTTAAAACTTTTTAACTTTTTTAAACTTTCAAAATCAAAAACAGATAACATAAATTTTATTTTTTTTCTTTTTGCGTAATTTTCTAAAATTTTTAATTCTTCAAAGGAAAGTGATAACTTTTGCAAAAGATTTTGCTGTTTTTTTTCTTTAGTATTCTTTAATTGGTAACCTGCTGATAATGACCAACTAGTGGACAATTCTTTAAAATTAAAAAATTGGAATTTTATATAGTCTACTTTTGCCTCTACAGCTATATCTATCATTTTTTTTGCTAAACTTAATTTGCCGTTGTGATTTACGCCTGCTTCAGCAATTATAATAACTTTATTTTTTTTCATAATAAATTTTGACTACTTGGTATATTAATAATTCTTTTTTCTAAACTAATAGCAGTATCCAAATTCATTTTTTGTGAATTTTTGTAAATTTTCATTTTGTGCAGCAAACTCCATACAGGTCTTGTTTGTATTTTATTATTATTTGTTAAATATAGTATCTTATCCCTTAATTTTTCTTGGCCTTTATTTAGTATTATTGCTTGTAACCATTGGTTACTTTTTGAATTTTTTATTTGTAAATTTAATTTACAAAAATCTAAATTTTTAAAATTTCTCTTATACAATTGATGTAAACGTCTTTTTTTAATCAAAAAATTATTTATTTTTGATAATTGAGAGCACCCAAGAGCAGCGTTTATACTTGGAAGTCTATAATTATAACCTATGCCATCATAAACTTGATCAAAATTTTTATTAATTTTTTTATTTTTTACTAGTTTTAAAGCTTTCTTTGAATCATTCTTATTTTTAGACAAAATTGCTCCCCCACCTCCTGTAGAAATTATTTTATTTCCATTAAAACTGAGTATGCCAAAATCTCCAAAAGTTCCTAAATGCTTACCATAATACCAGCTTCCAAGTCCTTCAGCTGAGTCTTCTATAAGTTTTAAACAATATTTTTTAGATATTTTTGATATTTTATTTATTTGGCAGGGATTACCAAAAACATGAGTGGCGATAATTGCTTTAATTATTTTTTTTGTTTTTTTATTTACACATTGTTTGTTTTTAACAATCGTATTTTTTTTTAAATAAATTTCTAATTTTTTTGGATCTATGCCTAATGATGACTCTTCACAATCTAAAAAATGTGGTTGTGCTTTTAAATAGCTTATAACATTTACTGAAGATATGAAACCAAGAGTAGATAACATTACCTCATCATTTTGATTAACACCTGACAAAATTAAACTTACATGAAGAGCAGAAGTTCCGTTAATTGTGGTTACAATATTTTTAGCTTTTGTATATTTTTTAAGTTTAGTTTCGAAAATCTTAGTATATTTTCCATATGTTGATATTTCTTTATTTTTAATTGATGTGCTTACAAATTTTAAATCTTTTTCATCTAAACTTGGGTCATGTAAAAATATATATCTTCCTTTTTTTCTTGCAACTTTTCTAATTATTTTAATTAAATTACCAATTTTATTGGTTTCGCTTTTTAAAAGATTCATTACTTTAAATAAGTTTCTTTTTTATTTTTAAAATCGTAATTTTTACTGTACCAGTCTATAGTTTTTTTAAGACCATCGATTAACCCCTTCTTTCCCCCTATCATCGGCGACCATTTTATTATTTTTTTTGCTACAGAGGCATTTGCTTTTAACCTCCTTACCTCACTTAATTTAGGCCTTACTCTTTTTTTGTCGAATGATAGTTTTGAATTCGATTTTGTTAATTGAATGATCAATTTAGCTAAATCTTTAATTGAAATTTCATAATTGCTACCAATGTTTATAACTTTTCCAATTGATTTTTTATTATTTATAACTTTTAAAAATGCTGTAGTAATATCATCAACATAATTAAAATCTCGAGTAGTTGTTATATCACCTAAATTTATTTTACTTTTATTTTTTAAACATTGGATAATCATACTTGGTATTACTGCTCTTAAGGATTGCCTTGGTCCATATGTATTAAATGGTCTAAGAATTGTTATGGGAGCTTTAAATGAATAATAAAAAGACATTGCTATTTGATCAGCACCAATTTTGCTTGCAGAATAAGGTGACTGACCTATTAAGCGATGATTTTCATCTATAGGTATATATTGAGCAGAACCATAAACTTCACTTGTTGAAGTTGAAACAATATGTTTTATATTATTTCTTAAACTTGCTTTTATAACGTTTAATGTTCCCTTAATATTAGTATCAATATAAGATTCTATTGCATCATATGAATAAGGAATTGCTATTAAAGCAGCCAAATGTAGTACGATATCCGACCCACCTAAAGATTTATTTAAAAACTCTATATCTCTTATGTCACCATGTTCTATTTCTAATTTACCTTTATAATTTTTATCAAGGTATTCTAAATGTCCAATTGATCCGAAAGAATTGTACTGAACTAAGGCTTTAACTTTATGACCTTTTTCAATTAATTTTTCTACTAAATGAGAACCAATAAAACCATCTGACCCTGTTATAAATATTTTCATTTGACTTTTTCAACTACGTTAGAACCCACAGTATAAATTTCATCACAATATTCATTAATTATATCAATTTTATGAGATATAAATATTATGGTTTTTTCGTTTAAACTACCAAAAATGTCATCAAGTATTTCTTTTTCAGTATGTTTGTCTAAAGAGTTAGTTGATTCATCAAACATGAAAATTTCTGGCTCAAGGTATATTGCTCGAGCTAAACCTATTCTTTGTTTTTGACCGCTAGAAATATTTGTTCCTCTATCACCACAATGGGTCTTATATTTCATAGGTGTTGATAAAATAAAATCATTTATTCTTGCTTTTTTGGCTGCGTATTCTACTTTTTTAAAATCTATCTTATCTTCATCGACACCAAAAGCTATATTATTAATAAAACTATCCTCTAGTATAAAAACATCTTGTGAAACATAACCAATTTTTTTTTGCCAATAAGATGAGTTTTCTTTGTCTAATACAATATCATCTATTAAAATTTTTCCTTTTGAGGGAAAAATTAAACCTATAATTAAACCTAACAATGTAGATTTTCCTGAACCACTTTCACCAACAATACCGATTTTTGAATTTTTTTTAATAGCCAGGTTAATATTTTCAAAAATTTTTTTCTTATTTAAATAATTAAAATCAAGATTTCTTAATTCTATTTTTGAGTCAAACTTCATTTTTAAACCATCTTTTAAATTAATTTGATTTTTTTTAAATTCTTTCGAAGAGGACAAAACATGGTAGACATTTTTAACAGAAGGGAAATGATATGACATGGTTTGTAGATTTACAACTAGCCTCGCAAAACTTGGCAATAATCTTAATACAGCAAGACCATAAAGAGACAAAATAAGTATGATCTCCTCTGATGGGTAATCTAAAAAAATTAAAAATATCATTAAAATTGAAAAAATTAATATAGTTATTAATTCAAAAAATAAAGGTGGCAACGCCTGAATTATATTTTGCTTGATCCCTATTTTTCCGTAATCATCATTTTTAAGTTTTAATTGTTTTGAAAAAAAATTTTCTTTACCAAATAAAATAATTTCCTTAATTCCATTAATACCATCCAAAATATATTTAAATCTTAATCTTTCTATTTCTATTCTTTGATAGCCAATATTTGATATTTTTTTTTTAAAATAAATAAAATAAATGAATGAAAAAATAGTGAGTGAAACAATTATAAATAAAGTAATTTTAAATTCAAATGTAAGTAGAAAAAAAATTATAAATGATAAAACAAATATCTCTAAAATAATATTTAATATACTTACAACAAAGCCCATTGAAAAACTTGTGGATTGATCAATAATATTTCTAATCATTTCAGAGGTACTTTTATTTATTATGTTTTCATATTTATAATTCATATATGTAGAAAAGATCTTAGTTGAAATCTTTTTGTTTAAACTAAAAATCAATTTAGCATTTAAAAATTTATTCAATAATAAAAGTAAAAATTTTGAAATATAAACCAAAATTATAATTAAAAAAAAGTATAACAAAATTTTTTCTTTTGAATTTTTCAAAATCAAATTTTTTAGAAAATCAAAATGCGAGTATTTATTTAAAAAATCATCAGAAATTATAATACCTATAGTTGGAAAAATCATACTAAGACCAACCACCTCAATTAATGAGCAAATCAAAGAAATAAATATAACAAAATAAATAAAATTCTTTTCTTTTTTATTAAAAATAAAATTCTTTATATAATTTAGTTTTGTTATTGTTTCTTTAATCATTGATTTGACTTTTGAATTACATGATTTTAAATATCTGTTTATAGCAAGAAATTAAGTATAAAAACTATTTGTTTAATTTATGTCAAAAAAAATAGTCATATTTGGTGCAGGTGATCAAGCAAAAGTGTTAGCATGTGAAATTTTAAAAAAAAAAGATCATAAAATTGCTTTTTTTGTCGATAAATTTGCATCAAAAAAAAAGAAAAAAATATTTGGTTGTAAAGTAATTTCATTTGATGATTTAAAAAGAAATATTAATCAGTTTAATTTTGGCATTATTGGTATTGGAGATTTAGATAAAAGAAAGAAGATCCTGAGTCAGGTCAACAAAACTTTTAAAAAATTTAACTGGTTATCAATAATTTCAAATAAGACTTTTGTAGATGAGTCAGTTAAAATTGGTGAAGGAACCTTTGTAATGAAGGGCTCGATAATTAATCTTAATTCTAAAATTGGAAAACACTGCTTAATTAACACAGCCTCAATAATCGAGCATGATTGTAGATTAGGTAATTTTATAAATTGTAGTCCACGATCTCTATTGTTAGGTAATGTAAGAATTGATGATGGCTCATTTATAGGAGCAAATTCAACTATAATAGAAAATATGCATGTAGAAAAAAATGTAAAAATTGGTGCCAATTCACTTGTTAACAAAAATTGTAAAAGTAATTCTTTATATTTTGGATCACCTATTAAAAAAATTAAAAATCTCTAGGATTAGGAACAATATTTTTAAATCGATTGCTTTGAATTTTTTTTAATTTTATTTTTGAAATTTTATTTCTTTTAAGTTGTTTAAGATTTTTTTTTAGTTGTGACAAACTATCTACACCTAGGATTAAATTATCGATAAGTTTATTACTTGAAACATAACTTAGAGATAATTGTGATATTGATGTTTTTTTTGTTTCAATTTCTTTTTTGAATTTAAATAATTCATTACCAAATAAGGGATATTTACTTTTTATAATCTTATTAGGTAAAAATAAAAAACCCTGATGAAATATAGATCTTGCATGTATTTTAATTTTATATTTTTTTATTTGTCTTAAAATATTTTTACTAAAGCTATGGGAGTTTAATATATTATATGGTAGTTGAATAATATCTATCTTTTTATAATATTTTTTTAAAAGTTTAAGCTCTTCCTTATCATAAATTGAAACACCGATTTTTAAACTATCTCTTTCTAAATTATTTAAATAAATGAGCTTCTGAAATTTTTTATTTAAAAATACACTACTTGTATGAGCCATTATACAATAAAAATATGGTTTTTTTTGATATTTATTTATTGTGGTAGAAATATTCTTTAAATCATTATTTGAAATTTTTATTATTAACTTAAAATAATCTTGTAATTTAATTTTTGTAATTATTTTCTGTAATTTAGAAACAGATTTTTTATATCCTGTAGCAGTATCAATTATGTAAATTTTATTTTTATAGCAATATTTTAAAATTGATATTAAAGCACCCTCTAGAATTTCACCAGTTTTATTGGAAATACCATATTTCATGCCTATTTGAGCACCACCGATAATAATTTTTGAAAAGTTTCTCATTTCTGAACAATATACTCTAAAAAATATAAAATAATAATCAATTACAAATTGACCAATTAAAAATATAATTAATTATGTTAAGAAATAATATGTTTAAAAAAAATAAAACTAATTTTTTTTCAAATAATAACGTAGAAAAAATTGACATAAGTTTATTAGAAGAAGGAGTAAACTCACTTAAAAAATTCATAGTTGTTAAGATCAAGGATAAATATAAAATTTATGATAGAAACTGTGACCATGCTGGTGGTAAAATTTTAAGTGTTAAAAAAATTCATAAATGTCCATACCATAATTGGATATTTAACCCAAAAACAGGAAAATATGTTAATGGTGTTAAAAAAAAAGAACTTGATTATGAAATTAAAAATAATCATCTATTAATTAATAATCAAAATTTAGTTCCTCATATAAAAATAAAAAAATCAATTAACCAAATTAAAGTAAGATACTTTAATCATGCTTTTCTAATAGTTGAAAATAAAAATTTTAAATTTGCAACAGATCCTTGGGCCTTAGGTCCTGCTTTTGGAACTGGATGGTGGTTGACAAATGACACACAAAAAAATTGGATAAACGAATTAAATAGCTGTAATTTTATTTATTTGAGCCATAATCATCCAGATCACATGCATGCTCTTACATTATCTTTTATCAGAAAAGATATGTGTTTTCTAATTCCAAATTTCCAAAATAAATCTGTTGAAAAGTGTTTAAAGGAGATGGGATTTAAAAATATTTTTTGTGCAGATTTTATTAATCAATACAATTTTATAGGTAGCGAGTTAAATTTAATGGTTTTAAAATCAGGTGATTTTAGAGATGATTCTGGTTTATATTTTTGTGCTAGTGGTACAAGTTTTTTATTTGGTGTTGATTCAAATAATTTAAATTCATTGAATCTTCCTCATGTTGATATATATGCATCTTCATTTGCTGCTGGAGCTAGTGGTTACCCATTAATTTTTGATAATTACAATCTATCTGAAAAGAAGAAAATATTAGTCCAAAATAAAAATTTACTTAAATCCATTAGAATTAAGGAAATTAAATTATCTAATGCAAAATATTTCATACCTTATGCGGGAAATTTTGATGAAAAATTATTTAGAGATAAATTTATAAAAAAATATAATAAAAAAAATAAAGTTGAAGATTTTGAAACCTCTATAGATTCAAGTAAAACAAAATTACTAAGTACCAAAAAATTCAACGAATTTTATTTCTTAAATGGAAATTTACAAAAATATAATTTTGTTAAAAAAAGTAAATTTAAGGATTTAAAGCCTAAAAATTATATATCCCAATACAAAAAAACATTTAAAAATATTGATTTAAATTTTATAAAAAATTATTTTTTAAAATCAAATTTTAAAGATAAATTAAATTTATATATGTCTCTTACAGATGATAATTTTAAGAACTCAGAAATAAATTTTTTAGTAAGTTTCAATAAAAAGAGGATAATTGTTAAATTTCTAAAAAAACAAACATCTAAAAAAGATATTTTGTCTTGTTATAAAAAAAATAATATTAATACTTTGTTTATTAAGGCTAGGATAGATTCGTTTATAGATTTAGTAATTAATAAAAATCCTTGGGAAGATTTAAGCATTGGTTTTCAATGTAGAATTTTTAGAATACCAAATGAATATAATGCAAATTTCTGGTACCATTTTAGTAATATTTATATTAAATCTGATAAAGTCAGACAGCCTAACAAATGTAATAATTGTGAGGTTTTAAATCAAAATTTACACAAAGAATTACTTCTGCATGGCATTATTTAGCACTACTTGTTTCTCGTCTTTAGGCCCCATAAATTGAGAGAGATTCTTTAATCTGCTAGGACATTTATTCTTCATATAACATTCTCTTTGACAATAAGTTCCAAAATTACCAGCTAATTGCTCCTCTCTCCATTTGACAATTTTTGGTCCATTCCAAGCTGCATCAAAACCATTTTCTAAAACATTATCTAAACCTATATGCTGCAGTCTTCCACAGGGACTTATGTTTCCATCTAAATTAATAAAAGGATGTTCGTAAACCGTGTAGCAAATATTGTGAAGTCTTTTCATTGTTACTATTGGATCTAAGGTTACATCCTCAATATCTGGAGATAATTTTATATCTAAGTCAAATTTTTTTATTCTTTCTTTCCAGTGGCTTAATAATTTTTCATGCTTTTCTAGAGGTGCAGCTTTAATTCCTAATTTTTCAATATGTTTGGTTACAAACAAAGGAATTGTGTGCATACTTTTTAAATTTTTAACATTTTTTAGTTTATCTATAGCATCCCATAATGAGTCTATATTAACGTCAGTAATAACTGAATTAATTTGTAAAGGGATATCACTTCTATCTGAAAGATCCTCTAAATATTTAATTATTTTTGTCTCGTCAGATCCTCTATACTTTTTATTTACTTCACCATCAAAACCATCAAGGCTTATCTCAATATAATTTATACCTGAATCTATTATTTTAGTTACAACTTTTGGAAGTAAGGTTGTTCCATTAGTGGTCACTTTCACAATTGGCACATATTTTCTTGCGAGTTTTGATAATTCAAAAATATCTTTGTTTAGAAGTGGTTCTGCTAACCCTCCCCAATGTATACACTCAAATCCTTTCAACATTGGTAAAAGTTTTTTCAGTTTCTCTAAATTTCCATTTCTCTCAAGATAACCACTATCTTTTATATGCTGCTCCTCTCTATGGCACCAAACACAATTAAGATTACATTTAGTATTGATTACAATACCAACCTCTCTTAATGATTTTCTATCAGTCGTGGCATATGGGGTTGATTTTTCTTTTAAAGTAAGTAGCTCAACATATTTTGTTAACCTGCCAGGACTTTCTTTAAAAAAACTTAAAAAATTTTTAAATTGTTTATTTGGAATATTCATTTTCTAGGATTACTTATACACAAATTTTAAAAAAACAAATCAAAAAAATCAAATTATTTGTTTTTAATATGAAAAACTGAGTCAGATATTTCTTTAATAAATAATCTAGAACCACTTCTTTTTTCTATTTTATTAAATTTATAAAGCAATGTCTTTATTGTTTTTTTATCTAATTTATCAAATTTTCTGATTGAGTCCTCTAAACTGTACAAATACTTTTCTGGTAGGTAGTTAATTAAGAAAGATTTTAGGAAAATCTGATTTTTAATAAATGATAAAAAGCCAAAAATAACTTTTTTAATATTATAAAAAAATATTGAGAGTATTGTATCTTTAGTTTCTGTAAGTATTATTTTTGATTTATATTGAAATTTAATTTTTTTAATATCATTTATAAATTCTTTATAGAAAAAATTATTTTCTTTTAAATTGAAAATAAGAGAATTTAAATTGTTATATGAATACTTTTTATGATTATTTTTTTTATCAGTTAAAAATTTATTTACAAAATTAAAACATTTTTTTTGATTAGAAAAAAAATTACCGAATGTTTTAAATATATCGTATCGTGAATAATTATTATTAGGTATAAAACAAATAATTTTTTTTTTACAACATGCAGCTTCAAAAGAAGTAGTACAACCAGGATGCATATATAATCTTGAAGCAATAATCCAAGAGGAAACTTGAAATTTATATTCTAAAAATAAATTTCTTGGTAATTTTCCAAATTTTAATTTCACCTGCTTTTCATCTTCATGAGGATGTTTTCTAAAAACAAAATTAGTTTTTGGATTTGCTACAGCTAAAGATTTAAGTAATTCAATAGAAGAATTATAATTTTTTGTATTTGCATTTAGATAATTTTTCATATCTTTTTTTTTTTATTTAAAAAATTATGTGATTTGTGTTTATAAATTTCTTTAATTATTGAAAAATTTCTACCTTTAGCAATTTCAGAATCATCTTCAAAACTTGACACAAAAAATACAAAATTTCCGTATTTATTTTTTATATAATCTAGCTCTTTAGAAAAAACTTTATTATAGGGATTTTTTAAAATATCAAATTTTGGATGACCTGTAATCTTAAGTCTATTTTTGTATAAATAAAATTTTTTATTTAAGTTGCTTAAATCTTTTTTTCCCCAAAAATAAAAATTATCTATTTTTCTTAATTGTTCTGTTGAATACCTAAACTTTTTTCCTATATCATCAAATAAATAAACTGGGCCCTCTTCATCAAGCATGCATAAAAAATTTTTTTTAATTTCAAAATTTTTTCCTAATCTTTTATGAAAAGTATTTTTATCGAAATATATAGAATTTTCAAAAGTATTTATTCTGTTAAATAATAATCTTTGAGGTCCTATTAAAATTTCAAATTTTTTTTTTTCCTTTAAAATTTTATAAGCAAGGAAAATTTTTGAGATCAACTCTCTTACTTTTACTTCTAGGGGAATTACAACTAACATTAATTATTCTTTTCAGGTTTAAACATCGAATTACATACTGAACCATAATTGGATATTGAATTTTTTATAATGTTAAGATTGTCCCATTGATCTATCAAATTATTTCCCTTATTTTTTTCAGAATATTCTTCATACATTTGCATTAATCTATTTTTTAGAAGATCATTCATTTCTATCTGCTTTTCAGATAGTTCCCAATTATTATCATTTATATTTGTCAACATTTCTTTTGTTGCATTTAAAATTTCATCTGATGAATTCTCTATATATTCTATTCCATCATCAACATAATTTATATTATGATATAAAAATGGAAGATTAATATAATTTTTATAATCTATAATTTTATTTTCTTGCTTAGAGAAAAATTTTCTAAAAATATATCTAGAATTTTGATTAGGAGCAGTTATATAGAAAAACCTTGCTACATTTGTATAAAGAGTTGGTATATTTAAAAACCAAGAAATAAATTGTGGGCCGGACTCAGTACCAATAAAAAGCTTTGAATTTTTTATTAAGTAAAATTGAAAATACTCAATTTCATTTGGCGCAAGCAAAAAGGGTATATCAAAAAAATTTTTTTTATTTATTTGAATTTTTTCTTGGGCCACTATACCCATCCTAAATACATTATAATCATTGTCACATAAATATTCTATTGTGCTTAAGTAATTTTCAATTTTTGGATTCCTGTAAGGCCGTCTAAACTTATCATTATGATACTCTGGGTCACGTATATGGATGCAAATATTTTTTTTATTGGGGTCTATTTGAATTTTTTTTATAATTTCTTCACAAAGTTTTAGATAATTATCTGGAATTATTAAATTGAAGTAACTTGGATATTTTTTTTCTATTTTATTAAATTCAATTTTATTACTTCTATTATTTATTATATTCCTTTGGTTTTGACCTAAATAAGGAAAATTATGCTTATCTTGAATTTTGAAACTAAAGGTATTTTTCAAAATTAAAACACAAGATCTTTTAAATAAAAATTCAAAATTTAATAAAAAATTTGCAACTAACTTTAATAAGTTCTCTTTTTTAGTCATTTTATTTTCAAATATAGAATGAGAAAAAACAAATTTGTTAGCAACTTTATACCTTAATAATTTTGGAAAAATTGTTGGGGTAAGCAAAATTAATTTTTTTTTTTTCTTATTAGAGTCTACCAAAGCATATTGTATTTGCTCAAAAATATCTCCGATTGCATAAGGCAAAATACTCACAAAAAAGTAAGGAAAATTTTTTTTATTGTTTAAAGTTTCAAGAAGTTTGATAAACATAACCGTTTTATAATTATATCATGAGAAAAAGAAAGAATATATGTATATTGGGTGGATGTGGATATATAGGAACAGTTTTAACAAAATTTTTAATCACTTCAAAAAAATATAATATTAAAATCATAGACACACAAGTTTTTGGAAATTTCTTAAAAAAATATAAAAATATCAAAATTTATAAGAAAGATATAAGAGAATTAAATCCAAATGATTTTAAGAATGTAGACACAATTATTCATTTAGCTAATATTGCTAATGATCCATCTGTTGAAATTGATAAAAATCTATCTTGGGAGGTTAATGTTCTTGCTACACGAAATATTTGTGAACTAGCTATTAAATCAAGGGTTAAAAAAATCATCTACGCAAGCTCAGGGAGTGTTTATGGAATTAAAAAAGAAAAAAAAGTAACTGAAAAATTAGATCTATTTCCACTTTCAGCTTACAATAAAACTAAAATGATTGCTGAAAATGTTTTTAAAAGTTACCAAGATAAAATTCAAATATGCTGTGTAAGACCAGCTACAGTCTGTGGCTTATCACCAAGACTTAGATTGGATGTATCTGTTAATATGCTTGTTTATCAAGCATTTAGATTTGGTAAAATAAATGTTTTGGGTGGTAAACAAATAAGACCAAATATACATATAAACGACCTGGTTAGAATATTTAATTTTTTTATAAACAAAAATTTTGGGAAATTTATAATCGTAAACGCAGGTTTTGAGAATATAAGTATTTTAGATTTGGCAAAAAAAATTTCAAAAATAATTCCTACAAAGATTTTGGTTAAAAAATCAAATGATCCAAGATCTTACAGATTAGATTCTACAAAAATAAGCAAATTAGGTTTTAAGCCTAAATACGGCATTAATAATGCAATTATTGAATTGTATAATTTTTTTAAAAAAAACAAATACAAAGACAACTTAAGAAATTATAACATTAAAACTATGAAAAAATTTTCAATAAAATAAATGGGTAGAGCAATTAATTTACTTCGGAAATATCCTAAATCAAAAAGGAATCTAGATAGAGGAAAAGGGCATAAAAAAAGTAACCAAAAAATAGCTAGAAAATTTGGAAAAGAATTTTTTGATGGATCAAGAGAGACGGGCTATGGGGGTTTCTATTACAATAAAAAATACTGGAGTGGTGTTGTTATCGATTTCATAAAAAAATATAAATTAAACAACAATTCTAAAATTTTAGATGTGGGGTGTGGAAAAGGGTTTATGATTTATGATTTTAAGAAAAAAATTCCTAAAGCAGAGATTAGAGGTTTAGATATTTCAAGATATGCCATCAAAAATTCAAAAAAAGAAATAAAAAAATTTCTTGATGTAGGATGTTGCACTAAACTTCCATATCAAAATAATTATTTTGATTTGGTAATTAGTATAAATACTATACATAATTTAAACAAAAAAAGATGTGGTAAAGCACTGAAAGAGATTAATCGGGTTTCAAAAAAAAATTCATTTATAACTGTTGATGCTTATAAAAATCCAGTGGAAAAAAAAAGAATGTTGAAATGGAACCTCACAGCAAAAACTATAATGTCTATTAATAAATGGAAAGAATTCTTCAAAAAAAATAAATATTTTGGGGATTACTATTGGTTTATTCCCTAATGAAAAATAAAAAAATAATTTTAAAACTTTACCAATCAATGATTCGTACAAGAATGGTTGAAGAAGAAATCTCTAAAGAATACACACAGTGGAAAATGAGATGCCCTGTTCATCTCTCAATTGGTCAAGAAGCTATATCTGCTCCTTTAAGTTGTCTGTTTGACAAAAAGGATGAATTGGTAAGTGGTCATAGAGCTCACGCTCATTACCTCTGTAAAGGTGGCAATTTAAAGTCAATGATAAGTGAAATTTACGGAAAAGAAAGCGGATGCTCTGGTGGTAGGGGTGGATCTATGCATTTAACAGATTTAAAATGTGGCTTCATACTAAGTACTGCAATAGTCGCTAACACTATTCCTATAGGTGTAGGTTTAGGTTTGGCTAAAAAAATTAAAAATGAAAAAGGTGTTGTTATAGTTTTTTTTGGTGATGGTGCAATTGAAGAAGGTGTGTTTTATGAATCAATTAATTTTGCAATTTTAAAGAAACTTCCAATAATTTTTGTTTGTGAAAACAACAATTACTCTGTCTATACTAATATTAATTTAAGACAGCCTAAATCAAGACCAATATATAAAATGGTAAAAAATATGGGAATAAAATCAATTAAAGCTAATGGAAATCAAGTGATTAAAGTTTACGATACATTTAATAAAGCCAAAAAATTTGTAAATAACCATAATAAACCAGTTTTCTTAGAATTTGACACTTTCAGACAAGTTGAGCACTGCGGCCCATTTAAAGATGATCAATTAGGCTATAGATCAAAAAAAGAGTTGAATTATTGGAAAACAAAAGACCCAATTATAAATTTTGAGAAAAATAATAAAAAAATTATTACTGAAAGTGTAAAAAGAAAAATAGTTAAACAAATTAGTAAAGAAATCCAAGTTGCTTTTTTGTTTGCAAAGAAATCGAAATTTCCAAATAGTAAAACAGCTTTTAATAATATCTATGCAAAAATATAAAATAAAAACTTATGCAGAAGCAATAAATGACGCATTATACGAGAGTCTTGAAAAAGATAAAAATTTAATTTGTTATGGATTAGGAGTCGGTGATCCAAAAGAAATATTTAATACAACCAAAAATTTACAAAAAAAGTTTTCTGAAAAAAGAGTTTTCGATGTTCCAGCATCTGAAAATGCACTAACTGGTATAGCTATTGGTAGTGCTATCAAAAACTGTAAAGTAGTATTATCTCATCAGCGTGTAGATTTTGCTCTACTAGCAATGGATCAAATGATAAATAATGCATCAAAGTTTCATTATATTTTTAATGGTAAGATAAATGTTCCAATTACAATTAGATTAATTATAGGAAGAGGATGGGGTCAAGGAGCCACACATTCTCAATCTTTACAGTCTACATTTTCTCATTTTCCAGGATTAAAAGTTGTTATGCCCTCAACTCCAGATGATGCAAAAAAATTACTAATTTCAAGTATTTTTGATCCCAATCCTGTAATTTTTTTAGAACATAGATGGTTACATGATCAAAAAGGTAAAGTTGAGACTGGGTTCAAAAAAAAAATAATTGGTAAAGCTAATATCCTGAACAACGGCAAAGACCTTACAATAATTTCAAACTCTTACATGACCTCAGAAGCTAAACTTGCAACAGAAATATTAAAAAAAAATAATATTGGTGTTGACTTAATTGACTTAAATACAATTAAACCATTAGATACTAAAACAATTATTAAATCTGTTAAAAAAACTGGAAACCTTATTATAATTGACTCTGGTTTTAATTTTCTGTCGATAGCTAGTGAAATAATTTCAATTTTGAGCACAAATTCACTTAAATATTTTAAGTCTGAGCCAATTAAGTTAACTATGCCTGATATTCCAGTTCCCTCTAGCTTTAGCCTAACAAAAAAAATATATCCTGGGTACCTAGATATTATAAAGGCTGCTGAGAGAATTTTTAAAAAAAAATTAAAATTTAATAAAATACAAAAAAGCTTGCATGATATTCCAAATAAGTATTTTACTGGACCTTTTTAATTTTATTTTTTGTGTACGTAGCTGAGTTTTCTATTTTTAATTTTGTTTTCATTATTTTTTAACCATTCATAGACTGTATCTATACCAGAGCTTAAGTCTATTTTTGGTTTCCAGCCTATCTTATTTCTTAACTTAAAAGAGTTTAATTTATAAAATTTATCTTTGCCTGCTCTATCTTTTACAGAAATAATTTTTTTTCTGAAAGTAAGATTTTTTTTCACTTTTAATCCAATAAAATCAACTAGTTTTTTTATTGAAATTAATTTGTTAGTTGAAATGTGATATGTTTCACCTACTTTCCCATTTTTAAGTATTAAATATAATGCATTAGAAACATCATCTATATGAATAAATGATCTAAAAGATCTACCTCCACCATGAAGCTGAAGGTTTTTATTTTTAATAAAAGAAACTATTGTTTTTGGAATAATTCTATATAATTGTTGGTGTGGTCCATAAACATTTGCAGTTCTAGTAAAAACCACAGGAAATTTGTCAACTTTAAAAATTAATTTTAAATGAAAATCTGTTGCTGCTCTAGATAATGCATATGGTGTTGATGGATTAAAAGAAAAACTTTCTTTTAACCAATTGTCTGTATTTCCATAAACCTCTGGAGTTGTAAAATTAATAAATTTTTTAATAAATTTAAATTTTTTAATTTTTTCTAGCATTTTAACATTAGATAAAAAATTTGTTGTATACCAATCAATAGGCTTATCCCAACTTTCCTCAACCATTCCTTGAGCAGCAAAATTGAAAATTATTTGTGGTTTATATTTTAAAATTATATTTATAATTTTATTTAGATTTTTATTTATATCTGCTTTAAAAAATTTAAATTTATTGTAATTCTTATTATTTTTATATTTTAAAAATAAAGTATCTGGCTGTTTAGATCTACTTATACCAATAATATTGAAGTTTTTTTTTAAGGCAAAATCAATGAAACTAGAGCCAGAAAAAGAATTAGATCCTATTACTAGAATGTATTTTTTTTGCATAAAATTTATTAATTATTTTTGCTACCCTAATTACTTCACTTTTCTTTAAACCAGGACCGCTTGGTAAATATAAAGTATTTTTTTCAAATAATTTTGAATTAACAAAATTTTTTTTTGTTTTTTTAAAATTTAAATACTTAACATTTTCAAAGTTTGGGCTATATAATCTGGTTTCTATTTTTTTTTTCATTAAATAATTCACAAGTTCTCCTCTTCTTTTACAATTATATTCATTGTAAACAGGAATTTCTCCATTTTTGGTGTCTATCACTGCAGGTTCTATATATTTAATCGAAGGTTTTAGTAATTTTTTAAATAATTCAAAGTTGTCGATATTACTTTTAAAATCTTTTTTTATTTTTTTTAGTTGTTCAATTCCAATCGCACATTGAATATCACTTAATTTAAAATTTCCACCAAATTTAGACCAGTTTCTTATATTTTTAATATCACTAAATCCATGTCTTCTCATCTCATAAATTTTTTTTGCTAGTCTATTATTATTTGTGCAAATAAAACCACCCAAACCTGTCGTGAAAATTTTTGTTATAGATGTAGAAAAAATACCAGCATCTCCTATTGTACCTAAATATTTATTTTTAAATTTAACTCCAAAACTTTGAGCAGCATCCTCAATAAGAAAAATTCCTCTTCTTTTACAAATTCTTTTAATTTTGCTTAAATCTATCTTTCTTCCATTCATGTAAACAGGAAATATAACTTTTGTTTTTTTTGAAATAAATTTTTCGATATTTTTTATATCAAGCAGTGGTCTACTAGATTCTAAATCAACAATTACTGGCTTTAAATTCATTATTTTGCAGGTATTTATTATTGATATCCAGCCTGTATTTGGAATTATTATTTCATCTCCTGCTTTTAGGCCAATGGCTAAGAATAATAAAAGATTAGCCATACTACCATTTGAAACAGTAATCACATTTTTGACATTTAAAAAATTTTTAATTTTATTTTCAAATTCAGTAGTTTTTTTTGCAGTACTTATATTTCCATATTTTACAACTTTAGAAATTGATTTAATAATATTTGTCTCATTAAGACTTTTCTCCCACCATAATGATTTTTTTTTGTACATTTTTATTTAAATTATATTTGAAATAACTTAAATATTACTAACATGCAAATTAGAAAAAATAAATATAATGAATTTATAAAATTTGGTTTTACAAAATTAAAAATACCAACCAAAAAATATCAGTATCTTAAAAAGCTAAAACTAGATATAAAAAGAAAATTTAAATCATCTTTTAAAAATAACTCATTCGAAAACTTCCATAAAAATATTAATGAAAATCAAATAAATTCTGTAAGAGTAAATATAATAAAATTTATAAATACAAATCAAAATCTAAAAAAAAACATATACTTATCTTTAAAAGAATTTATTGATAACAATATTGGGCCAGATGTAATTATTCAAAAAAATATTAATCTTGGTATCCAAATGCCACTTGATGAAAATAGGCCTCTTTTTCATAAAGATACACCTTTATCATCTCACCACGAAATCGTAGCATGGATACCACTTGTTAACTCTTACAAATCTATGTCTATGTATTTAATTCCAAGAAAATACCATGACAAAGCTGATAAACTTTTTAGGATTAATAATGAAAAAAGTTTTAAAAAATTTTCTTTAAAATATGGAAAAAACCTCTCTGTTAAATTTGGCGAAGTATTAATATTTTGTACAAATAATTTTCATTACGTTCCGCTTAATCAAACCAATATGACCAGATGGTCACTAAATTTAAGATTTAAAAATTTATTTTCTCCTTATGGTGAGAGAAACTTATTAGATTATTATGAAATAATGAACACCTCACCCCTTACAGAGATAAATTCCGAAAATTTATGATCAAATCAAATAAATTATTTTGCTATCCTGACACGCTACAGAATAAATTTATACCTCAAGCTTGGCAAATAACAATAATGGGTGAATTTATTAAAAAAGAAGATAGAGAAATTAGCTTTTATACTGGTGAAAATCATAAAACTTATAAAAAATTAAGTTTATTCAAAAAAAAAATGATTTCTCAAAATAATTTAAAAGGTTTTGTTTTTTATAGTTTTATACAATTTTGTTATGATAAAAATAACAACCTTTCTTTAATCGAGCAAGCTATAAAGAAAAAATATGAGATATATTTTGCTAGAGAAAAAATAATTTTAAGAAATATTTCAGAATTTAAAAAGAAGAAAAAGGAACTCATTTATTTTAAATTAACTAATAAAAAAGTAATTAGTGCAATTCTTGATAATTTCTAAAGTAAATGAAAATTCTTAATAGAAACAACTCTTTAGATTCTCTAAGGGGTGTAGCTGTTCTATTGGTTATTTTTTTTCACTTAGAAAAATTTTTAGTTACTGATGTTTATTTTTTTAATGGTGGATATTTAGGTGTAGATATTTTTTTTGTAATTTCAGGCTATATACTGACAAAGCAGATTATCTTTGAAAGAATAAATAATAATTATATAGATTTACAAAACTTTATTTTCCGAAGAATAAGAAGATTATTACCAACTTTACTAATAATGCTAATTATTTCTAGCATTATTATATATGTTTTTTTTTCAAAAAATAGTGCAAATGAATTTTATAAGACAATTTTTTATACAATTTTTTTTATTTATAATATTAAATTGATGACATTTCCAGCAGATGAAGGATATCATCAAATTTCTTCTGATCCATTCTTACATACATGGTCTCTTGGTGCTGAATTTCAGATTTATATATTTTTTTTTATTTTTATTATTGTTTGTTATAATTTTTATAAATCAGTTTATTTTAGAATAAATTTTATTTTTTTTATTATTATAACATCTTTTTTACTATGTTTATTTTTTCATAACTTTTCCTCAAATATTAACTTTTATTCTCCAATAACAAGAAGTTGGGAATTTTTTTTTGGATCATTGATTGCTTATAAAGAGGAAAATATTAAAATAGTTAGTAACAAAATTTTAATTAACCTGCTTTCACTTTTTTCAATTTTATTAATTTTATTTTTTACGAAAACTTTAAATTCAAATTCTTTTCATCCAGGATTTCTAACAATTTTTCCTGTTTTATCTACTGGGATCTTAATTATAACTTTGCAAAATCAAGTAAATATTTTTTATAAATTTTTCAATAATTCTGGCCTCTCGTTTGTTGGAAAATTTTCTTATTCTCTATACATATGGCACTATCCTATTATTATTTTTTATATAATGTTTTTTAATAATTCATTAAGTTATTATGAAACAATCGGCTTATTTGTTGTCTCAATTTTAATATCTCTAATTAGTTACTATTTTATAGAAGAAAGTTTTAAAAAAATAAGAAATAATAATTTTAATATAAAAATTTCTTTTACTGCTATATGTGCTTGTATTTTATTAATTATTTTTTTTAATGTGACTGTTTCCAAAAAAATTTTTGATAACAAAGTGCACTTGGATAATAAGTTTTATGTATTAGAGGAAGAAGATCTTCATGGAGGATACTTTGGTTCAAAATCGCCTAAAATGAGAAAATATAAATTCATAAATGATCAAAGACTTAAAATTTTAATTATTGGAAATTCACATGGTAGAGATACTTTTAATATTTTTGATTTAAATAACGAATTCAAATCAAAATATCAGTTTGCTTATCTTGCGACTCAAATTAATTGTATTGAAGATATTATACAAAAAAATTTAGATTGTAACGGTAATAAGCTTAATAAAAATGATATTGAAAATATTAATTCATCAAATTTGTTCTTATTTTCATCAAGATGGAATAACGCAGACTTAAAAAAAATAAACTACATAAAAAACTTAAAAAAAGAAAAAATTATATTTTCTAATATCCCAGAATTTATTTTTGGATCCAGCCACTCTCTTCTAGATCTTTACATTGTTAAGAAAAACAAATTACCTGACAAAATGGATAAAAAAAAATTAGAAGAAAAAATGTTTAAAAAGATAAATACAAGATCGGTAAATATTAACAAAAAACTTAAGAAATTATCTAAAATGAATAATATAACCTTTTTTGATCAATCTAGTATTTTTTGTAATTATAATACTTTTAGCTGCGATATACTCACTGATGAAAACAAAAAAATATATTTAGATTATGGCCATTTTACAGTGGATGGGGCTAAATATTTTTCAAAGAAAATGCTTAAAATAAACCCACTAAAACTTTTTATAAAATGAAAAAAATATTAAAGTACTTAATTTTTTTTTATTCTAGTCTTTTAGTTGTTGAAATAATTATTTCTTTACCCAATAAAAAAGAAAGTAAGTATAGTACAAATATCTTTATACCTAAAAAAATTTCATTAAATAATGAAAAAATATATCCTTTGAGTGGTCTACCAAATAAAGAAATTATATTTTGTAAAAATAGTTTACGTGAGTATGTATATATTTCTGACAAGCTAGGATTTAATAATAATAATAAAATTTATAATAATTTAAGCCCAAAAATTTTGATTTTAGGAGATTATTTAATACATGCTGATTGTGTTAAAAATAATAATTATCTAGTAAACTTATTAAATAATAAACTAAATATTGTTAATTTTGCTTATCCTGGAAATGGACCTCTTTCAAATTTCTCTATTTACAAAGAATATTCAAATGAAATCAAAAATATCAGTAAAATCGTATTATTTTTTAATGAAAATGATGATTTGAATGATTTAGAAGCTGAGTTTAAAAATAAAATACTAATCCGATACTTTAAAAATAAATTATTTTCTCAAAATCTTAAGTCAAAATTTCATATCATAGAAAAACATACGAGCAATTTAGCTAGAAGTAGCAATCAAGGTTCGAAAAAATTAATAAATATTTTTAAATTAATAAGTTTAAGGTCATATACAACTGATCATCTAAATGACTTTAGTTTAAATACCTACGAAAACTTTGAAAAAATTTTAATTAAGCTTAAAAAGGAAACTACTTTAAAAAATATCGAAATATATTTTGTTTATTTTCCATCTGTATACAATTTAAATTCACTTAATCCTTTTTTGAAATATAAATTTTTTAAAATTGAAAAAAAGATTACGTCTATTGTAAATAATAACGATATGAAATTTATAAATATTAAAAAAAAATTAATTAATGAAAAAGAAATAAAAATCTCTAATTTGTTATCTAAAGAGCGAGGACATTTTAATGAAAAAGGTTACAAAACAATAAGTAATTTTATTTTAGAAGAAATAAAATAATTCATTTGCTTGTAAAAAAGGTAAATTCAATACTAATTCTAGTTGAAGTTGAGTTATTTACTGCCCCTCCATGAAGTAATGAATCATGAAAAATAACGATTTTTCCCGAGCTTGAATCTATGTTAATTGGTTTTAAATCATAATTCTCAGGATTAAAAACAGGTTTATTTTCACCATCTCTAAATTCATATTGATATTCATATCTTGTTTTTTGTGAACTGGGGATGATTCTCAAACCATTATTTCCATCACACCATAATGATATCCAACATTTAATTCTTTTTTTTTTCTTTGGTGTATAATCTTTATTTATTTCCCAAAACCATCTGTCAGCGTGGATAGGGCCTACATCTAACTTTTCATTAGGTCTAACAATTCTCCAATAAACTTCACCATGTCCAAAATTATATTCATCAGTAATTTCAATATCCTGATAAATATTTTTTAGTTTAGAATAGAATCTAGTATTTAAAAAAGTAATAAAATCACTTTCTTCTAGTACTCTATTTTTCATTGGCCACATTTTTTTATGATCCAAAGAATCAGCAAATTTGTGATAATCATAAATATTCTTATTTAAAATAAATTCCTTTTTTTCCTTATAATGTTCAATGATCTTCCTTTTCCAATGATTTTCTACAATTGATCTTATTAAAGTAAGGTCATTCTCATGAAGCTCTGAAAGTATGTAACCATCATTGAGGTTTAAGGCGTTTTCAATCTCATTTTTATTTAAATTATTCATAATTTTGATTAGTATACATAACTTAACAAAATTCAATCTATTCAAAATGAAGCTTAAATTTAAATCTGCAATTTTATATAAACAAAAACATAATTTGAAAATTCGAGATATTATTTATAAAGATGAGCTATCTAAAGGACAAATACTTGTCAAAATAGTTTACAGTGGCATATGTGGGTCACAGATTGGTGAGAGAAATGGAGTTAAAGGTAAAGATAAGTTTTTACCTCATTTATTAGGCCATGAAGCTACAGGCATAGTTGTTCAGGTTGGACCAAAGGTTAAATTATTTAAAAAAAAGGATAAGGTAATTTTACATTGGAGAGAGTCTAAAGGTATAAACGCACAAAACCCAAAATACTTTTATAAAAATAAAAAAATTAATGCAGGTAAAGTTACGACTTTTAACGAATATGCTGTTGTATCTGAAAATAGACTGACAAAAATACCTAAAGGATTAAGTTTAAAAAATGCTGTAATTTTTGGGTGTGCTGCAACAACCGGTTATGGTGCAGTAAATTATGATGCAAAAATAAGTAAAAAAAACTCTATATTAATTTTTGGTTCTGGAGGAATTGGATTACATGTTTTAATTTCTTGTTTAAACAAAAAAGTAAAAAACGTTATAGTTGTAGATAAGTTTAAGAAAAAACTAACAAATGCAAATTCTTTTGGAAATATTAAACAAATTGTTTATAGAAATCAGGATAAAAAAAAAATGACAAAAGAAATTTATAGATTAAATAACAATTTGTTGCCTGATGTTGTCATAGATACAACTGGTAATACAAAAATTATTGAACTTTGTTATCAATTATTAAATAAAAAAGGAAAATTATTACTTCTAGGTGTTCAAAATTATAAAGAGAAAATTAAGATTGCAACATTACCAATTTTACTTGGGAAAAAAATAATTGGAAGTTCGGGAGGATCATGTTTACCTTTTAGAGATATTCCAAAAATATTTAAAGAATATAAAAAAAATAAAATAAATTTTAATAAATTTTATAATAGAGTTTTTCCATTAGGTAAAATAAATGAAGCTATTAAAAAAATGTCTAATGGAAAATTTACTGAAAGAGTTTTAATCAAGTTAAACTAATGAAATATAAAAAAATACTTATTACAGGAAATTTTAATGTAATTCATTCTGGACATTTGAGAATTTTAGGTTTTGCTAAAAAAATATGTAAAAAATTGGTAGTGGGAATTTTTAGTGATAAAAATGCAGGACATTCAGCATTTGTGAGTGAAAAAGAAAGAGTAAAAAATATTAAATCAAATATATTTGTAGATGAAGTGTTCATCATTAGAGGTTCATTAGAAAAATCTATAATAAAAATAAAACCTGATGCAATTGTTAAAGGGATTGAATTTAAAAATAAATTTAATATTGAAGAAAAAATTTTAAAAAAAATTAATTCTAAGTTAATTTTTAGTTCTGGAAATTCTTCCTTGTCGTCTTTAAATCTAATATCATCCGAGTATCAAAACCAAAAATCTTCAAAATTAATTAAACCAGATGATTATATAAAAAGACATAAAATAACAAAAAAAAATATTTTAAAAACAATTAGTAAATTTAAAAAATTAAAAGTTCTTGTGATAGGAGACTCAATACTAGATGAATATATTGATACTGAACCAGTTGGGATGTCTCAGGAAGATGCTACTATTGTCGTATCTCCTATTGATAAAAAAAAATTTGTTGGCGGTGCTTCAATTGTAGCTGCACACGCAGCTAGTTTAGGATCAAAAAGTTATTTTTTAAGTGTAGTTGGAAATGACAACGAGGGAAAATTTTTAGAAAAAAAATTAAAAGATTATGGGGTATTTACTAATTTGATTACTGACGATTCAAGGCCGACAACAAAAAAGGTTCGCTTTAGATCCTCAGAGAAATCACTTCTAAGACTAAATACATTTGATCAAACTCCAGTTTCAACTAATATTGAAAATAAAATATTAAATAAAATAGAAAAATTAGTTAAAAAAGTAGATGTAGTTATTTTCTCTGATTTTAATTACGGTTTACTAAATAAAAAATTTGTTAATAAGATTGCTGATAAGATTAATAATTCAAAAAAAATAACTATTGCAGCAGATAGCCAATCATCCTCTCAATTAGGTGATATCACTAAATTTAAAAAAATTGATCTAATCACTCCAACAGAATACGAGGCTAGAGTTTCATCAAAAAATTTTTCGTCTGGAATTGTTGAACTGTCGCTAAATTTACTAAATGAAACAAAAGTAAAAAATGTTGTTTTGACACTCAATAAAGAAGGTATACTAATTCAGTCAGGCAAAAAAGAAAATTACTCGACTGATAAACTTAATGCCTTAAGTGAAATTGTGCGTGACCCTGCTGGTGCTGGAGACTCTTTTTTAATAATATCAGCAATGTCATTTGCAATTAATCATAATATCTGGATATCTGCTTACTTAGGGTCATTAGCGTCAGCTTTACAAGTTCAAAAGATTGGCAATACTCCACTTGATCCAAAAGAATTAACTTTATCAATTTAAAATATATGAAAGCAATTTTACTTTCTGCAGGGTATGGTAAAAGATTAAAGCCAATAACAAATAACACTCCCAAATGTTTAGTTAAAATCAAAAATAAACCAATAATAAATCATTGGATAGAAAAATTAATGAAATGCAATATTAAACAGATTCTCATTAATACTCACTATTTAAGTTACAAAGTTATTGAGGAATTAAATAAAAGTCCCTATAGATCAAAAATAGTTGTAACAAATGAAAGAAAACTTTTAGGTACAGCTGGAACACTTTTAAAAAATAAAAATTTTTTAGATGATGAAATTTTACTCGCTCATTGTGATAATTTTTTTTTTGAAAGTTTAAACAAATACATTAATTCACATAAAAAAAGGCATAAAAAATATACTATGAGCGTAATGGTTTTTAAAACTAAGAGTCCGTCAAAGTGTGGGATATTTGAGTTGAACAAAGGAAAAATAGTTGGTTTCCATGAAAAAAAAAATAATAACAAAGGGAATCTAGCTAACTCTGCTATATATATTCTTTCTCGCGAGATAATAAGTGACTTAATAAAATCAAAAAGATATATTTCAGATTTCAGTAACCATGTGATACCAAATAATCTTAAAAAAATTCATCTATACAAAACTAACAAACAATTATTTGATATAGGTGATGTTCGTACATTGTTTAAAGTAAATCAATTATAAAAATTTTTTTCAGTGCATAAATCAAGCCAATTGAGCTATTAGTACTGGTCAGCTGCACGCATTACTGCGCTTCCACATCCAGCCTATCAACG
>MDSZ01024794.1_pt1 | contig 37305 bp, 38 predicted proteins | sample 811201 | NCBI WGS metagenome assembly MDSZ01 (sample SAMN05326647, study PRJNA326480) | marine metagenome | isolation source: seawater | place: Indian Ocean: North | collected 2010
ATATGTGTAGACACTCTTTCTACATGTCTAACATATACGAAACAACAATTATAGTAAAACCTGATCTTGGCAATGATCAAGTCAAGAATTTGACCAGTTTAATTGATAAATTTTTTTCTGAAAATAATATTTCAATCGGTTATCAAGAAGATTGGGGTATTAAAAATCTTAAATTTAATATTAATAAATACTCTAAAGGATCTTTTAAGTTTATGCGCTTTGAATCTTCTTCTGAATTTCCCAAAAAACTTGACACATTTCTTAAATTTAATTCTGAATGCCTTAGATCTCTTACTACAAAAACTAATTCTAAAATAGACGAGGTTACTCCTCAAATAAGCAAAGATAATTAATTATGAAAAAAAATTTAAATATATCAAATGAAGAATTAATGAAAATTGATTATAAACATACTCACCTACTTAAACGATTTACAAATGAAAATGGAAAGATAATACCTCAAAGAGTTACGAATATTCCAAGAACTATCCACACTAAAATTACAAAGGCTATCAAACAAGCTAGATTTTTATCTTTAATTTAATTATGACGAAAGTAGTTGTTTTAGAAAAATTTAAAAAAAACTGGGAAATAGGCTCAGTAGTTACTGTTAAAGATGGTTATGCAAGAAATTATCTTGTTCCTAATGGTAAAGCTAAATTTGCAACTAAAAAAAATATAGATGATATAAAACTTATTGAAGAAAAACTTTTGCAAAAAGATAATGAAAGTAAATCCGAAGCTGAGACAATTGCTAGTTCAATAAATGGACTTAAATTCACTAAAGAAATTGCCGCTAAAGAAAATGGAGAGCTTTATGGCTCTCTTAGCGTTTCTGATATTGTTAATTTTCTTAGTGATAATAACTTAAATATTCTCAAGAAATCAGTCAAACTAGGTAATAAAATAAAATCAATAGGAGAATATTCAGTCGAAATAGATCTTCACCCTGAGGTGAATTGTTCACTAAATATTGAGATCTTATCCCCTAAAACTTCATCCTAAGACTATCTTTTTATTTTTTTAATAATAATTTGTCATTGTGCAAAAAAGTTTTGAAAATCTTAAAGATAACGATATTGAAATTATTGTATTAGCTTATCTGATTAAACACCCAGATCTAATAGACACACATTTTGAAATAATATATGAAGAATTATTTAACAATATTGAAAATTCAAAAATATATAAAGTTTTAGTTGATTTTCATCAAAGTCAAAAGAATATATCAATAGATACAATAAAAAATTATATACCTGAAATTCAATCTAATACTCTTAAAGATTTATCTATAAAAATTGATGAAATTGTTTTCTCTAATGAAATTTTCAAAAACTATTTAGAGACTCTTGAAGAACTTTTTTTAAGAAGAGAATTATATAAGATAACACAGAATAAAAATGTTGAGTCTACCTCTTTTGAAACTTCTAAGGATATAAAAAATATTTTCTTAGACTTGGAAAAAAAAATTTTTGATTTATCTAATTTAAAAAAAAGCGACTACGAGTTTAAAGACTTTGCATCTGTTACTAAATCATCACTTAGACTTGTTGAAAAGGCATTTAAAAAGAAAGGAAAATATTCAGGGGTTATTTCTGGTTTTGTTGATTTAGATAATATGTTAGGTGGCCTTCAAAATTCTGATCTAATAATTTTAGCAGGCAGACCCTCTATGGGTAAGACAGCACTTGCAACAAATATAGCTTTTAATGCAGCAAAATATTACTTCAATGAAGAAGAAAAGGGATCAGTAATTATGTTTTCTTTAGAAATGTCAGCTGAACAAATAGGTCTAAGAATATTGGCTGAGCAGTCAAAGATACCAAGTGATAAATTAAGAAAAGGAGATCTAACTGAAAAAGATTCTTTGGAACTTTCAAACACTTATCAAGAAATTCATAAACTTAATTTTTTCTTTGATGATAGTCCTAATTTAACAGTTTCAGAGTTGAGATCTAAGCTTCGTCGCTATAAAAAAAATTTCAATATAAAACTAGTCTTAATTGATTATCTTCAACTAATTAAACCAGAGGGCAATAAAGATAATAGAGTAAATGAACTTTCAGAAATTACTAGAAATTTAAAACAGCTAGCCAAAGAGTTTGATTTACCAGTTGTATCTCTTTCACAACTATCTAGACAAGTTGAAAATAGAGATGATAAAAGACCTCTTCTTTCAGATTTAAGAGAATCTGGAAGTATTGAACAAGATGCAGATGTAGTAATGTTTATATATAGGGAAAGCTATTACTTGATGAGAAATGAACCAACTAGAGGCCCAGATGAGACTCAGGATTCTTATTCTAAAAAACACGATGCTTGGAAACAAAGAAATGAGGAGGTTTTTAATAAGGCAGAATTAATTATTGCCAAACAAAGAAATGGCCCAACTGGAAAGGTTGATTTATACTTTGATGATAAATATACAAAATTTTTAGGAATGGAAAAGAAATCAAATAATTAAATCCTTCATGAAATTTATTGAAAATATTGGCAAAATTTTTATTAGTTTAATTTCTACCTTGGGGAAATTAATTTTATTTATTTTTCTTTTTTTTAAGTATCTTTTTCAGCCTAAATTTTATTTAAAGATCAATGTTCAATATTTTATAAATATTTTCATTTCTTCAATTCCAATTATAGCACTAACAGGAATATTTTCTGGTATGGTTTTAGCTTTACAATCATATACAGGTTTTTCTAGATTTTCTGCAGAGTCTGCAATACCTAACATAGTAGTTTTAACTCTAACAAGAGAACTTGGTCCTGTTCTTACTGGACTAATGATTTCTGCCAGAGTTGGATCCTCTATTGCAGCAGAAATTGCTACTATGAGGGTAACTGAGCAGATAGATGCACTTAAAACATTAAATACTAATTATTATAATTATCTTGTTACACCTAGAGTAATAACTTTAACTCTAGTCATGCCTATTTTTGTTACGCTTGTTGATTTTATTGGAGTTATGGGAGGATATATTGTTTCTGTATATAGATTGGGATTTAATGAGAATTTATATTTAGTAAATACAATAAATTTTTTGAGTATCAGTGATTATTTATCAGGAATATTTAAAGCAGTCACATTTGGTTTTATAATATCAATTATAAGTTGTTATAATGGTTTATATTCTGGCAAAGGTGCTTTTGGCGTGGGGTCAGCTACAACTAATGCAGTAGTTGTTTCATCAATATTGATATTAGTATCAAATTATATTCTTACTGAATTATTTTTTTAAATGAAAATAGAAATTAAAAATCTTAAAAAAAAATTTGGAAACAATGTTGTTCTTAAAGATATAAATTTAAATATTGAAAAAAATAAATCTACAATAATATTGGGGAAATCTGGTAGCGGAAAATCAGTTCTTATAAAAATTATTTATCAACTACTAAATTATGATGATGGAAGTATTTTATATGATGGGAAGGATCACATCGATATTGATAATTTTAGTATGCTTTTTCAATATGGAGCACTTTTTGATAGTTTAACAATTTCTGAAAATATTGCCTTTACTGATTTTATGTCTAACAAAAAAAATTACTCTAAAAGAGTTAAATCATTGATGAAAGACGTTGGTTTAGAAACTTATAATTATAATAAATATCCTTCCGAAATATCTGGTGGTATGAAAAAAAGAGTAGCTTTGGCAAGAGCGCTATATAAAAATCCAAGATTAATTTTTTTAGATGAGCCCACTACGGGTCTCGATCCAATAAATAGTGATTTAATCAATGACTTAATCATAAAAGTCATAAAAAAAAGAAAAATAACTGCTGTTACTATTACACATGATATTAAAAGTGCCATTAAGACAGGAGATAACTTTTATTTTATTGACAAAGGGCTTATTCAGGAAAAAGGAAAATGCAATAAAATAACTGCTACTAAAAATAAAATTTTTAAAGCTTTTATCACTGGTTCGAGGTACTAATTTATGGATATTTCTAATTTCAATTATTTTGATTTTATATATTTATTTCTCTTATTTGTATTTTCAATTTCTTTTGGATTAAAAGGTGCTACAAAATCTATAAGTTACAGTTTAAAAATAATATTATCAGTTTCTATACCTTTTATTTTTTATAAGAGAATTTTAAACTTCTCTCTTGAAAAAATTGATAGTGGCTATTTGTTTTCAATTCAAAAAAATAATTCTATTTTCTTAGAAATTGTTTCATTTTTAATTATATTTCTTATAACTTATCTAATTTTTTCAACAATTGAAAAAGTATTAAATCTAAAATCTCCATCTCAGATAGAATTTAAGATAATTGATATGATAGCTGGAGCCATATATGGCGTATTTTTATTCTCTATAATATTTTATTTCATTTATATTGCTTTCTTAAAGAGTCATATAAATGGTAAAAATTATTTATTGAAATTTAATATATCAATATATGAAAACCTTATGTATAAAGACGAACAGACTGTGGATACTCCAAAAAAGAAAAAAACCTCAGAAAAAAATAAAAAAGATGAAAAAGACAAACTCTACTAAAATAAGAGAGGAGTGTGGTGTTTTTGGTATATCAAATGTAGATGATGCTTCTGCTCTTACAACATTAGGTCTTCATGCTTTACAACATAGAGGTCAAGAGGGATGCGGTATAGTTTCTTATGATGGAAAAAACTATTACTCTGAAAAAAGGTTTGGATTAGTCGGTGATAATTTCAACAATCAAGATACTATTAAAAAACTACCAGGATCTTATGCTATTGGACATAATAGATATAGTACCACTGGTGGTAAAATACTAAGAAATGTGCAACCTTTTTTTGCAGATACAAATGCTGGAGGAATAGGTGTATCTCATAATGGAAATCTTACAAACGCAATTACTTTAAGAAAAAAACTAGTTGAGGAAGGTGCTATTTTTTATACTACCTCTGATACTGAAACTATTGTCCAATTAATTGCAAGATCAAGAAAACAAAAAAATATAGACAAAATCATTGAAGCTATATCTCAAATTCAAGGTGGGTACGCTTTGGTTATGTTAACAAAAAATATTTTGATTGGCGCAAGAGATATTTATGGAATTCGACCATTAATTTTAGGTAAGTTAGGAAAATCGTATGTTCTAGCATCAGAAACTTGTGCATTAGATATGATTGGAGCTACTTTTTTAAGAGAAGTTGAAAATGGTGAAATTGTATATATTGAAGATGATATAATACATAGTCTTAAACCTTTTGGGGAGCATAAACCTCGACCTTGTGTTTTTGAGTACATATATTTTTCAAGACCCGATAGCTTATTACGCGGTAAAACTGCATACGAATATAGAAAAAATTTAGGTAAAGAGCTTGCTAAAGAAGATAATGTAAAAGCAGACCTTGTTGTGCCAGTTCCTGATTCAGGCAATGCGGCAGCGATAGGATATAGTCAAGAAAAAAAAATTAATTTTGACTTAGGCTTAATAAGAAATCATTACGTAGGAAGAACATTTATTGAACCCGGTCAGCAGATTAGAAGTCTAGGTGTTAAGCTTAAGCTAAATGCTAATAAGACTTCTATTGAAGGAAAAAGTATTATTTTAGTTGATGACTCTCTAGTTAGAGGTACAACATCTCATAAAATTGTAAAAATGCTTTACGATGCAGGGGCAACAGAAGTGCATTTAAGGATAGCATGTCCAGAAATAAAATTTCCAGATTTTTATGGAGTAGATATGCCTACAAAAAAAGAATTATTAGCTGCAAACAAAACAAATGATGAGATATGCGAATATGTAAAAGCTAAAAGTTTAAGATTTTTATCAATAAAAGGTCTTTATAAAGCATTAGGTTTTGATAATAGAGATAATAAAACTCCCCAATTGACAGATCATTATTTTACCGGTGACTATCCTATTAAACTAATAGATGAGCTAGGAGATAGTAAAATCACACAACTATCTTTACTTAGTGCTGGTTCTAATAGCTAATTATTTATGAATCAAGTTATAATAATAATAAATGGATTTAATGAAAATTTTTTAAATGCAGAGAATGAGGCCATAGTAATTTCAGAAAAAAATGATCTAAAAACAAATTACAATTTTACTTTATTGCAGGCAGATTTTAAATCTATTGAGGAGTTGATTAAAGCTGAAAAAATAATTAAGAGTAAATTTAGCTCAATAGATGAGATTATAATTGTTAATAAAGATATAGATCTAAACATGATTTCATATCAATATGACTACAAGTATTTAAAAGATAATTATTTAATACTAACAAACATAATCTATTTAATTAATTTACTCATAAATAATTTCAGTAGGAATCTTAATTTTGTTTTATCTTTTGAAAAAGAAAGTCATTACAAAGTCCATACGAAGATTTTTAATGAATCAATTATTAATTATTTAATTATACTTAAAAAAGATTTAATAAAATCACATTCTTTAAATATCAAAAAATTAAATTAAAATTAATTCCTTTTAAGTTTAATTTTTTAATCAAAATTTTTGACAAATAACTCTTAATGTTATTTTTGATATTTTTCTTATTAAAATTACATGAAATTTTAAAATAGTTTTTTTGATTAACTGTAAATGCAGTTATAAAATAAATTTTAAATTCTTTTGAATTTTTTTGAATTTTACTTAATTCCCCATTAATTGGTTTTATGACTTTATTTAAATATGAAGTTTTAAATGAAAATTTATTATTTAATTGATTGTTAATAATATTTAGAATTTTTGATTTAGATAAATTTAAAGCCGAGATAAAGTATATATTTAATGAGTTGTAATAATTGTGGTTTGAAGATAAATAATCCAAAAATTTTTTTTGATAAAGAGACTTTTCCCTAATTAAATCTATCTTGTTAACAAGTACTAAAAATGGCTTATTTCTTTTTGAAAGAGATCCTATAAGTGATAAATCCAGTCTCGACTCCGAATTTGCATCAAGCAAAAGGATTATTAAAGAGGATTTTTTTATAAAATATTCTGATTGTCCTATGGAGAATTTCTCAAAAACTCTATTTTTTCTATTTGAACCACTCCTAATAAATCCAGCAGTATCATAAAAACTTATAATTTGGTTTTGGTATTTAACATCCCAATTAACAGCATCTCTAGTAGTATGTAAATTTGGAGAAATTTTGGATAAATGGATATTAGTAATTTTATTAAATAAAGTTGATTTTCCAGTATTTTCTTTCCCAAAAATAACTACTATTTTTTTTTCAACTTTTATATCAAGACTTTTAGATGGATAAGTATTTTTTGATTGAAGATAAGATTTAATATCATTGAAGTTATCATTTGAATTAATAAAAATGTTTTCAAATAAATTTGAGATAAAATTTTTGAAAATAGATTTTTTAAAAGAAAAAAAATTAACTTTGAAGTTTAAAGAGTAAATATATTTACATATTTTAAGATCTTCATCTGTAAAATTTTTAGATAAATAAATAAAATTTAAATTATTAGTTTTTAATTCAAGAATTTTATCCAGTAATACTTTAAATTCACTTAATTTAAAAAAACCTGGTGTATCGTAAAGATAATATTTATATTCATTATTAGATATTTCTTTTCTAATTATATCTACAGTTGTATTTGCCTTAGGATTTGAAATTGTTCTATGATCCTTCGAAAAAAGATTAAATAAATGAGATTTTCCCTCATTGACCCTACCAATTATAAAATAATTATTCACTTATTTTAAATAAGTTTTTTGAATCTTTTACAAATAATTCAGAATTGAATATAAAAATTTCTAATTCTCCATTAAATTTATTTTTTAAAAAATTAGATCCAAGATTTATATTAATATTATTAATCGAAATACCATCTTTATTTAAGATATAAAATTTATCTAAATCTGTTAAAAGTTTCGATGGATTTTGTATATCATGTTCTATATTTAGAATTAATGAACCAATATTATTAAATATTAGTATTTTTGTGTTAGTTAAAATTATTAAATTTCCATCTTTAGTAAAGTTATAATCCTTAATAGATGTATTAATATCTATCTCCCATAATATTTCAGATGTAATTGGCTGGTAAATTGAAATAAATCCTTTTTTATCTATAAAATATAAAAATCCTTTATACTCGAATGGTGCGTCAATAAAATCACTAAACACTCCAAGATTTGAAAGAATATTTAGATCATCTAGATAATATTTATCTACAAGCTGATGATTATTTTTATCTAAAAAAACTAGAGTTCCTGAATTAAATAAGTGAGTTATTAGATTGCTGTAATTATAATTATTTGAGCTTATAGACAATCCATGATTAATAATGAATTTACCTTTTTCATTTATATCATAATTTAGTAAGTCTATCTCTAAAGCCTCTCCAAAAACACTAAAAACTATTATTTTAGTATTTACCTTAATTATATTTGAACTGATAAATTTATTAAAATTCGCTTTTAAAATTATGGAATTATCTTCTATGGAAAATAATTTTAATTTATTTGTTAAAATAAATAAATTATCAGAATTATTAAAAATATTTATGATTACTTCATCTTTATCTAATTCTAATTTGAATTTGTTTTTTATTTTTGAATTGATTAAATTTACTTCAAATAAGGATTTTTTTTTTGAAAAATAGAGATTTTCATCAAAAAAATGAATGAAGGTGTCTTCTTCTAAAGAGATTATTCTTTCAATTTTATTTGGAGAAATCTTTGTATAATAATTAAATATATCTGGATAAATGATAGACTCTATAGAATCTAATACAGTTTGATTATCAAAATTTAATTTACTACCTTGTACTTCTGATATCTCATTTTTAGGAATATAGTCTGGTTCTACTGTTCCAAGATAATCATTACAAGATGATATTAGAAATATGAAGCTAAGAAGCTTAATTAATTTCATTATGATATCTTTTTACAGCCTTTAAGAAAAAATTATCAATGGTCTCGCTATGGTTTGAATATATTATGTCTAAGTTTTTGGGCTCAAAATTTAAAAAATATATTCTGGCTATATCTCTAAAAATAAAATCATCATCTAATGATAATGTTCTAAGAGTTTCTATATCTGAGTCAATTAGAGTTTTTTTTAAAATTAAAATATCTTTATCTAGCTTTTCATATTTTTCTAAATTATCAATTGAAGCTAGTTTTAAGTCACTGAAAAAAGAAATTTTAGGATCATCTAATTTTGAAAGATATATTAATTTACTATCGATATTAGAAACTTCTTCGTTATATAGACTTGCAAGAATCACATCAAAATACTTTTCATTTTTGTTCTGTTTAAATGAAAATTGATAAATACCAAATAAAAATAAGACCAATAAGAATGAGCAAAATATTATTAAATTTTTTTTATTTTTTATTATTTTTTCCATTTAATTGAACATCCCATACTTGAATATTGTCGAGATGAACAATATCCTTTGGAAATAACTTCTTCAACAGCATAATATAGCTCAGGCTCTCCCATTTTTGGATCTTTGCCATTTGAGTCAAGTCTTCCTCTATATTTCAACTCTAATTCATTATTAAAAAAGTAAAATTCTGGGGTACACTGTGCTTCAAAATTTTTACCTATACTTTGATCATGATCAATTACATAAGGAAAATCAAATTTAGCCCTAAATAATTGTTCTTTTAAGGCCTCTTCTCCATCCTCGATATAGGACTCTTGATCGTTTGACATTATAGCTAAGGAATTAACATTAATTTTTTTGAGTCTCATAGTTTCTAATGAAATTTTTTTCTCAATTGACTTTACATATGGACAATGATTGCAAATAAACATTACAAGTAATCCTTTTAGACCTTTAGTTTCATAAAGTGAACTTTTATGCCCTTGTAAGCTAACATAATTAAAGTTTTTTGGCTTCCAGTTAATATTACAGGTTGAAGAATTTAATAGTACCATTATTCTAATATATATTGAAAATTTTAAACTTAAATACTAATCATAAATATTCAATCCCCAAAAAAACATTTCAATATATTTTAAATACATATTCCTATGGTTTATCTAAAAATATTTGGAGAAATTATTCAATTCAAACACCAAATGAACAATTTCAAAAAACTAAAATAACATTTTATAAATCTAATTTTTCATTTCCTATAATTAAAATAAATTATTCTAATAAATTAGATAAAGAGGTATTTGAAGTAACTCATAATAGTAAAAAAAAAATATTTAGTAATATAAAATCACTGAATTTATGGCTTAAAAATTATTTTTTTTCAAAACCTAGAATATAAATTTCTTTAGAATTTTTGTCTGAGGCTTTAGGCTTTATATAAGAGCATTTATTAAAATGAAATTTAATTTCTTTAAATAGTAATTCTGTATCTTCTCCTTGAAAATTTTTTACAAGGAAATGTCCTCCCTTTTTCAAAAATTCATCGATAAAATTTACTGACAATAAACTTAAATTATAACTATTTGTTTGATCTAAAAACTGATTACCAGACGTATTGGGAGCTATATCTGACATGATAACATCAAATAGATATTTTTTAGATTTGAATTCATTTTTTATTTTATCAAATTCATTTAAATCATAATTATAAAATACAAAATGGTCGTTAAAAGAATGTTCGATTGGTAAGATATCAATACCTACCACACTGTGATTATCATTTTTATTTAGGACATATTGGCTCCACCCTCCCGGGCAACAACCTATATCTAGAACTAAAGACTTTTTTTTAAAAAGTTTTTGCTTATCATCTATTTCTTCTAATTTATAAAATGCTCTTGATATAATTGAATTTTTCTTCGCTTTTAAGTAAAAATGGTCAGATTTTCTATTTTTATACCACTGTTTCATTTTTCTACATAATCTGATATGACTTCGTGTACATATATTCTATAGGGTCATCTGCAATAAACCATGAATCAATCATTTTTAAAAATAATTATAATTTCTATAATTATATTTACCCAACATAATATTTTAGCCTCTGAATGGGGTAAATCAAAAGATGATCAACCAAAGTTATTCAATGTTCAGGTAATGGACTCAGTGGCATCTGTTATTAACGACAGCATAGATTTTAGCTCAACTACTGAAGCATCAAGAAGAATTGAAATTAAATCTGAAATTATGACGACAATAGATAAAGTTTTAATAAAAGCAGGTACATTGGTGAAAAAAGGTCAACATGTAATTAAACTTGATGAATTTGACACTAATAAAGAACTTTATGAAATTGAACTCTTATCTCAAAACGAATTTGATAAGGTTGCTTTATTTGCTCCTTTTAATGGTATTTTGTTGGATGGTCATAAAATAGGAGGTGAATTGGTTATGCCTGGTGAAAAGGTATATGAGTTAATAGATCTCTCATCGCTTAAAATTTTTGGCTACATTAATGAAAATGAAATTTTAAATATATCCCCTAAAAATGAAGTTGAAGTATCAATCCTGGGTGAGCAGGTAAAGGGTAATATTGATTATATCTCCCCAATATCTGACCCAAATACTAAAACTTTTGAAATTGTTGTAAAGGTAGACAATAAAAACTTTAGATACAAAGATGGTCTTTCATCAATGATTTCTATTAAAAAGGGAGAGGTTCTAGCTCATAAAATTTCACCCTCAATTTTGGCATTAGGAAACAATGGAGAATTAGGTGTAAAAGTTATAAATGAAAATAGTAAGGTGCTATTTAAAGAAATCCAAGTTATCGAAGATACTTCTGAATATATGTTAGTTACCGGTTTAAATGAAAAAGAAAAAATAATTATTGTGGGACAGCAGTACGTTTCTAGTGGAGAAGAAGTAAACTTTAAATAAGCATGAATCTTGTCAACTTAGCAAGTCATTATTATCGAACTACCATTTCTATATTTCTTTTTGTTGTAATAAGTGGGTCGTTAGTTTTTAATAATATTCCTAAAGAGTCTTCTCCAGACGTAAGTTTGCCTTACGTATATGTTTCTTTGGGATTAACTGGCATTTCTCCGGAGGATTCTGAAAAATTACTAATAAAACCAATAGAAGATGAGATATCTAACATTGAAGGTAAAAATAAAATGACAAGCACATCATATCAAGGTGGGGGAAACGTCCTTCTTGAGTTCAATGAAGGCTTTGACCCCGACCAAGCCCTTTTGGACACAAGAGAGCAAGTTGATAGAGCTAAATCTGACCTTCCGGATGATGCAGACGAACCCAAAGTTAGCGAAGTAAACATAAGTCTTTTTCCTATTCTTGTTGTCTCTATAAGCGGTGATATTTCTGAGTTTCTTCTTAAAAAAGTCTCAAATGACCTTAAAGATAAGATTCAATCTTTACCAAATGTGCTTGAGGTTCAAATTGGCGGTGAGCGTGAGGAACAGTTAGATATTATTATCGATCAAAATAAGATTGAAGCATATGGTCTTAATCTAAATGAAATTTTAAATTTTGTTCGATCTAATAACCAAGTGGTATCTGCTGGCAATCTTGATACAGGAGATGGAAGATTTGTAATTAAAATTCCAGGTTTATACGAAAATCTTAACGATATTTTTAATACACCTATCAAAGTTAATGATAAAAAAACTATTAAATTTAAAGATATAGCCTCATTAAAAAGAACATTTAAAGATCCTGAAAAATTTGCAAGACTAGATAATCAATCTGCATTCACACTTGAAATATCAAAAAGAATAGGTGCAAATATTGTCGAAACAGTTGATCAAGTAAAAGAAATAGTCAAACAAGAACAAAAAAATCTTCCTTCCAAGATAAAAATTACCTTCTCTGGAGATGAGTCGGTAAATATAAAAAAAATGCTAGGTGATTTACAAAACAATGTAATTTTTTCAATTTTGCTTGTTATGAGTGTGGTTATTCTTTTTTTGGGTATAAGATCTAGTCTTCTTGTCGGTTTGGCTGTACCAGGATCTTTTTTAGCAGCAATTTTAGTTCTTTATTCATTAGGCTTCACAATTAACATGGTAGTTCTTTTTGGTTTAATATTATCAGTTGGATTATTAGTTGATGGTGCAGTAGTAGTTGTTGAATACGCTCAAAGAAAAATCCAAGAAGGAATGGGTTTAGCAGACTCATATATTAAAGCTGCATCTAGAATGTCCCTACCTATTATTGCATCTACCTTAACAACAATAGCTGCTTTCATTCCTTTACTCTTTTGGCCTGGTACAACTGGTGGATTCATGAAATATATACCTATCACTGTAATCTCTGTTTTAGGTTCAAGCTTAGCTATGGCCTTAGTAGTTGTGCCTATAATTGGTACTCAAACTTATAAAGTAAGAAATTTATTTTTCTATTTTATTATTCCTCTTATCCTATTCGCAGGTATAAATTTCATTGCTTTTAATTTTCTTGGTCAATTACAATTTGACAAATATTTAGGTCTTGGAATTAAAGTTATATCCTCACTGACTATTGGTTTTTTAGTTTTTAAACTTTTTAGATATTTGAAAAATAGAGGGCTCTTTCAAAAAGTAATAATTCCTAGAATAAATGCAGATGATGATGAAGATCTAACTGATTTATCTAAGGTTGGTTTTTTTACAAGAATATATTTATCTATACTAAAACTCTGTATAAACAACCCCCTTAAAATCTTATTTTTATCTATAGCTTTACTTATTGGTATTTATGGAGCCTATGGAAAGTATGGAAAGGGTGTTACTTTTTTTCCATCTGTAGAGGCTGATAATACTAAAGTAATAGTATATGCAACTGGTAATCTTTCAGTTCAAGAAAAAGATCTATTAGTTGCTAAGGTAGAAAGAAAAATTTTAGATATTCAAAATAAAAATAATGAATTTAAGTCTGTTTATACTACATCAGGAAATGTTGAAAATAGACAGGAAAGCTCACCTGATATTATAGGCTTTATTGATATTGAGTTTAAAGATTGGGATAAAAGACGAAAATCAGATTTAATGATATCTGAAATTAGAAAAGATACATCTACAATACCTGGTATAAAAGTTGAAACAAGAACCCAAAGAGCTGGACCTCCTAGAGGAAAACCAATTGAAATTAATTTAGTCTCTTCAGATCCCAGTTTAACAATCAAGGAAGTTGAAAGAATTGAAAATTATCTTTCAAAAATTTCTGGTTTAAAAGATTTAGAAACATCACTCCCCTCCCCAAGTATAGAATACCAGTTGTATGTTGATAGAGAGGAAGCTGCAAAGTATGGAGCAAGTATAGCCATAATAGGAAATACTATTAAACTAATTACCGGTGGTTTAAAACTTAGTGAATTTAGACCGGATGATAGTGATGACTCTATACCTATATTTTTAAGACTACCTGAAAACCAAAGAACAATAGATCAACTAAATAGTATAAAGATTCCTACTTCCGCTGGCTATGTTCCTATTTCCAACTTTACTGATATACAAACCAATCAAGAAACAGGAAATATTGTTCGATTAGATCAGAATAGAATTGAAACTATTAAGTCAGATGTAACTAGATTTTACCAAACTGATGCATATGTAAGACTTATTAAACACTGGCTTGGAATTCAAGAGTTTGATATTCCTAATAATTTTGGATTAGAAATCCCTAAATTCAATTCAGCAAACATTGACCCTCGTGTTGAAGTTTCATTTAAAGGAGAAGATGAAAGCCAAAATAAATCAAAAGCTTTTCTTCAAAAAGCATTCATGGTTGCCGTATTTTTAATGGGGTTAATTCTCCTTACTCAATTTAATAGCTTTACCAGTACTTTATTAATTTTATTTGCAGTAATTATGTCGACCGTGGGGGTTGTATTGGGTCTTTTAATAACCCAGCAGCCTTTTGGGATAGTTATGAGTGGTATAGGTGTAATTTCTCTAGCAGGCATTGTGGTAAATAATAATATTGTTTTAATTGATACCTTTGATCGTCTAGTAAAAAAGACACAAGATGCAAAAGAAGCTATTCTTATGACTGGAGCACAAAGATTAAGACCTGTTTTACTAACAACAACTACAACAGTGCTTGGTTTAATGCCTATGGCGCTAAAATTAAATATTGATTTTGTAAATCTAGAATACACTTACAATTCTCCAGATACTCAATGGTGGGTTGATTTATCTAGAGCGATAGTCTTTGGATTGCTTTTTTCAACTCTGCTTACTTTGCTGGTAACGCCTTCGGCATTAATGATAAAATCTAAATTTTTAAGAAATAATTCTAAAAAGCTTAATAAAATAAAAAAATAAATTAATTATAGCCATCAACAGATATGAAATGGCTAATATAAGAGTTGTCTGCCAAAAATAAGTAATTAAAAAAATCAAAATGACAACTACAGTTATAGTTACCAATCTCATATTTAAGGGATTTAATTTAATATTTTTTATAGATGGTGTTGGAACTCTACTAATCATCATTACGCCAGAAAATAAAATTAAAGATGAGCTTAAAAATAATTGATCAATATGAATTAAATCAAATTCAATAAAATTTACAAAGAAGGGTATCATAACTATACCAGCAGCTGCTGGAGACGGAATTCCTAAAAATGTCTTACTTTGCTCTCTAATATTTTCAATATTGAACCTAGCTAATCTTAGTGCTGCACAAATTATATAAAAGAGACTGAATATCCATCCTAATCTTTCTAATTGGTAAGTTATTGAGAGGTTAACAAGTAATGCTGGAGCTACCCCAAAGCTTATAAAATCTGATAGTGAGTCTAGTTCAGCTCCAAATTGAGATGATTTTTTTAGCTTTCTTGCCATCCAGCCATCAAAGAAATCAAAAAAAGCTGCTAACATAATCATTAATACAGAAAGTTTCCAGCTACCTTGGATGGTAAACTTGATAGAAGATAGACCGGCTATAAGTGATAATAAAGTAATTGAATTAGGTATGAATCTTGTAAAAGAATATTCTCGCATAATATTAGCTATATTTTTTTATAGCTTCTCTTAGAATTTTTTGAGTTTTTTTTATCTTGAGCTATTATAGTTTCTCCACCGATACACTGTTGTCCTTCACTTACCAATAAAACAAAATTATTTGGAAACTCTATATCTACCCTACTACCAAATTTAATAATGCCATATCTATCCCCCTGATTTATCTTATCTCTCTGCTTTACATCACATATAATACGTCTAGCAATTAAACCAGCTATTTGAGTTACATAAAATATATTAGTACCTGATTTGATAGTTAGTTTAAGTCTTTCATTTTCTTCACTTGATTTATCAAGTGTAGCATTGATAAATTTTCCTTCTACATAATCTAATTTTGTAATTTCTCCTGATATAGGTAATCTTTGAATATGAACATTAAAAATGTTTAAAAAAATTGATACCTTTGTATAATTTTTTTTTCCATCTTTTTTTTCAGTTATAGATGTTATTAATCCATCAGCAGGACTTACGAGGATATCCTCGCCAATTGGAATTATCCTTTCAGGATCTCTAAAAAAATAAAAAGTAAAAATTAAAAGTATTAATAAAATAATGAAGAATGGTTTGTATATAAAATAAAAAAAAACAACAAGTAAAAATAAAATAATTATTGTGGCAGATATTTCTTTATGGAAACGAAAATACATAATGTTTGCAATTAATATCTGAAATGCATAATTTGATCAATAAAATAGATTTTTTTTTAAGTATTATTTGTTATACCTATAATCCTCTAAACTATGTCAAAAATTATAGTAAAAAATCCTATTGTAGAATTAGATGGCGATGAAATGACCCGAATAATATGGGATTTTATCAAAAAAAAGCTCATTTTACCTTATTTAGACTTAGATCTAAAATATTATGACTTATCAATTCAAAAAAGAGATGAAACTAATGATCAAATTACTAATGATGCAGCAAATGCTATAAGGAAGCATGGTATTGGTGTGAAGTGTGCAACCATAACTCCAGATAATAATCGTGTTACAGAATTTAATCTTAAGAAAATGTGGAGATCGCCCAATGGAACTATAAGAAATATATTAGATGGAACTGTATTTAGACAACCAATTATTTGTAAAAATATACCAAGGATAGTCAGAACCTGGGATCATCCAATTGTTGTTGGACGTCATGCTTTTGGTGATCAATATAAGGCAACAGAGATAGAGATTGAAAAACCAGGAAAACTTTATATGAAATTTGTTGATGAAGATGGTAATAGTCAGGAACAAGAGGTATTTGAATTTACAAAAAGTGGTGTAGCTATGTCTATGTATAATGTAGATGAATCAATAAAAGGATTCGCAAGAGCTTGTTTTAATTATGGATTGAAACTTTCATGGCCAGTATATCTATCTACAAAAGACACAATTTTAAAAAAATACGATGGAAGATTTAAAGAAATTTTTCAACAAATCTATAAATCTGAGTTTGAAAAAATATTCAAAGAAAAAAATATAACTTACGAGCATAGACTAATTGATGATATGGTTGCATCAGCAATGAAATGGAATGGTAAATTTGTTTGGGCATGTAAAAACTATGATGGAGATGTACAATCTGACTCTGTTGCACAAGGATTTGGTTCATTAGGTATGATGTCAAGCGTTTTAATGACACCTGATGGAAAAATAATCGAGTCTGAGGCAGCACATGGCACGGTCACTAGACATTATAGACTACACCAGCAGGGTGAAAAAACTTCCACGAATCCAATAGCTTCAATTTTCGCTTGGACTAAAGGTTTAAATTTTAGAGGTGAATTTGACAAGAATGATAATTTGATAAAATTTGCTAAAACTTTGGAAGAAACTTGCATTAAAACTGTTGAGTCTGGAAATATGACTAAAGATTTAGCATTACTTGTTAGCAAAGATACTAAATGGATGAATACAGAAGATTTTCTTAACTGTATTGATAAAAATCTCCAAAAAAAATTAAATTAATTTTTTTAACTTTAAAAAAGCCTCATTTATTTGATCTTTTTTATCACCACCGGCTTGTGCAAAGTCAACCCTACCTCCTCCGCCTTTAGATCCTAAACATTCAAATGTGCATTTAATTAAATTCCTTGCATCATATTTTTCAATTAAATCTTTAGTTAAACCTACAATGATTGATACTTTTTCATCATTAATTGTTATACAAACTAATATTGCATTATTTTTATTATTTTTAAAATTATCGTAAATTGATCTTAATTCTTTAGGAGGAAGGCCTTCTATTTTTTGTGTAACATAAGTAATACCGTTGACTTGCTCCTCGAGTGTTATGTTATGCTCGTTATTAGATAAAATTGATTTATTATTAAGAGTATCAAGATGGTTTTCTAATTTTTTTATAAAGAGAGATTTATTTTCATCGGAAAAAGTTATTTTTCCACTAAGATCAGTAATTTTTTTTATAAGAGATTTAATTTTTTGTTCTTGTTCATTTTCAATTTTTTTTTGTTCTTTAATTTGATTTTGTAAGAAATCATCAACTTTATTATCAGTACATGCTTCTATACGCCTTACTCCTGAAGAGACTGACTCTTCGCTAGTAATAATAAATTTATTTATCTCATTTATATTACTTACATGGGTACCTCCACATAATTCAACCGAGTAAGGTTTATCATCTTTTTTACCAAGAGTAACAACTCTTACTTCATCGCCATACTTTTCTCCAAATAATGCAATAGCCCCTTGTTTAATAGCTTCTTCCTGTGATTTTATTACAATAGTGGTTTGAGTTGGATTGTTTATAATTGATGTTACTTCATTTTGTATTTTTTCAATTTGGTCTTTTGATATTTGTTTATTATGACTAAAATCAAATCTCAACTTTTCGCTATTAACTAGTGAACCTCTTTGGGCTACATGATTTCCTAGTTGATTCCTAAGTGCGGCATGCAAAAGATGCGTTGCTGAGTGATTTTTTTTTATATAGTTTCTACGATCTTCGTTAATTTTTAATTCAACTTTTTCGTTAAGTTTAATTTTCCCTGAACTCAGAATACCAAAGTGAATAAATATACCTTGAGGCGTTTTTTTAGTATCTGAGACTTCAAAATTAAAATTTTCATTAAAGATAATGCCTTTATCTCCTACTTGCCCTCCTGACTCAGCGTAAAAGCAAGTATTTTCAACAATTAAAGCATATTCTTTGGAGGTTTTATCTGCGATTTTAAGCTCTTCAGAGCCATTTAATATTGCTTTTATTATTGAACTTGTAGAAGATTTGTCGTAACCCTCAAATTCTGTTAATTTATTTTTTTTAGCTAAATCGAACCAAATTTTTTGTGCAGTGTCATCTCCACTGCCTTTCCATGAAGAGCGAGCTTCTTTTTTTTGTGCTTCCATAGCTTTATTAAATGATTGGATGTCTACGTTTATATTTTTTGATTTTAAATAATCTTGAGTTAAATCTAAAGGAAAACCAAAAGTATCGTAAAGCTTAAAAGCGATCTTACCATCTAAAGTTTTATTTTTAATTTTAGGTAGCTCATCTCCTAAAATATCTAATCCCTTAGATAGAGTTTCTCTGAATTTTTCTTCTTCGGTAGATAATATCTCCTCAATTAGGTCTGATCTTGAATTTAACTCATCAAAGAAACTTCCCATTAAAAGTTTTAAATCTTTAAATATTTTATTAAACAAAAGGTCTCTTGAGCCTAAAGTATAAGCATGTCTTATACCTCTTCTTAAAATTCTTCTTAAAACGTATCCCCGACCTTCATTTGAAGGAATGACACCATCTGCAATTAGAAAAGCAGAGGCTCTTAAATGATCAGCTATTACTCTAAAGCTGGCTTTATTATCTTCATTTATTTTTTTATTTATAACTTCTTGTGTAGAATCAATTATATAAGTGAATAAATCTGAGGAGTAATTATCATTACTTCCATTTAGTAAAGCTGTAATCCTTTCAAGCCCCATACCTGTATCCACACATGGTTTGGGGAGATCAATTCTACTTCTAGAGTCAACTTGCTCATATTGCATAAAAACCAAATTCCAAATCTCGATAAACCTATCTCCATCTTCATCTGGTGAACCAGGAGGTCCCCCAAAAAATTTATCGCCATGGTCAAAAAAGATTTCTGAACATGGACCACAGGGACCAGTATCTCCCATAGACCAAAAATTATCAGAAGTTTTAATTTTTATAATTTTGTCATCTCCAAAATTGGCAATTTTCTTCCAAAATTTTTCTGCATCTAAGTCATTATGGTAAATTGTTACTAGAAGTTTCTCAGGGTTAATCCCGTATTCTTTGGTAATTAAATTCCAAGCATAAAAAATTGCCTCTTCTTTGAAATAATCGCCAAAGGAGAAGTTACCGAGCATTTCAAAAAAAGTATGATGGCGGGTAGTAAATCCAACATTTTCTAAGTCATTATGCTTTCCGCCTGCCCTTACACATTTTTGGGATGTTGTGGCTCTTTTGTAATCTCTTTGCTCTAACCCAGTAAAAACATTCTTGAATTGGACCATACCTGAGTTAGCGAACATTAAGGAAGGGTCATTATCTGGTACCAAAGAACTTGAATTAACATGATTATGATCATTGTTTTTAAAATACTCAATAAATGATTTTCTGACTTGGTTAGAGTTCATAACCTAGCAATATAGATTAATTTAATTTAATTTTAATATTATTCTTTGACGCTTTTTTCTGTAGTTTCTTCAGAAGGTGGAGGTGGGTCTATCATTAGTTCTTCAACTGTATTAGAATTTGATCTTATTTTTAACTCTATTTCCTCGAGCATTTTTGGGTGATCTTTTAAGAATTGCTTTGTATTTTCCCTACCTTGGCCTATTTTTTCATCTTTATAGGAATACCAAGCTCCAGATTTATCAATAATATCAGCCTGTACACCTAAATCGATGATTTCACCAATTTTAGATATACCTTCACCGTACATTATATCAAATTCAACTAACTTAAAAGGAGGGGCCATTTTATTTTTTACAACCTTTACCCTTGTCTGATTACCAATAATATTATCTTTATCTTTAATTGCGCCTATTCTTCTAATATCTAATCTAACTGAAGAATAAAATTTTAAAGCATTCCCTCCAGTTGTGGTTTCTGGACTACCAAACATTACACCTATTTTCATTCTTAATTGGTTTATGAATACAACCATAGTATTGGTTTTAGATATAGAACTAGTTAACTTTCTTAAAGCTTGGCTCATTAACCTTGCTTGTAAACCCGGAAGAGAATCACCCATTTCTCCCTCAAGTTCAGCTCTAGGAACTAGAGCAGCTACAGAGTCTATAACTAATAAATCAATTCCCTCTGACTTTACGAGAGTATCAGATATTTCAAGAGCTTGTTCACCGGTATCAGGCTGTGATATCAATAATTCATCTATATTTACACCTAGTTTTTTTGCATAACCAGGGTCAAGAGCATGTTCAGCATCAATGAAAGCACAAGTTCCACCCATTTTTTGGGCTTCAGCAATTACGTGCAAAGTGAGTGTAGTTTTACCTGAACTTTCAGGGCCATAAATTTCAACAACTCTACCTTTAGGTAGTCCTCCTATACCTAAAGCTATATCTAAACCTAATGAACCAGTTGAGTAAACATCTACATTAATATCATCATCTTTTTTGCCCAACATCATAATTGATCCCTTACCATATGATTTTTCAATGTTGGAAATTACTGACTTTAATTTGTTTAAATTATCTTTTTTATCCATATGATTCTTATATAGATAGTAAATAATTGTACCTACTTCACAAGAATAATATGAAAAATAACATTGAATTTAGTGAATTTATACCAGGCATATTGGTTAAATGTCCAAGTCAACCTAGCTGGGGGATAGGTCAAATTCAATCTTGTATTGGCAATAAGGCTACAATTAACTTTGAGAACTCAGGAAAAAAAGTTATAGATTTAACAATCATAAACTTAGAAATATTAGAAAATGCTGACCGACAATTATAAGAGAAAAATTGATTATTTAAGAGTTTCAGTTACAGATAGGTGTGATTTAAGGTGCACGTATTGTATGGCTGAGGACGTAACTTTCCTTCCAAGGAAAGAAGTCCTGTCAATTGAGGAAATAATAAAATTGGTTGATATTTTTAATGAATTAGGAGTTAAAAAATTTAGGTTAACTGGTGGTGAGCCTTTAGTTAGAAAAAATATAATTTTACTAATAGAGCATTTGCATAAACTAAAAAAACAAAATAAAATTATTGAACACACACTTACAACAAACGGTACTAATTTATCAAAATATTCAAAACTATTAAAAGAAAATGGCATAGAGAGAATAAATGTATCACTTGATAGCTTAAACCACACAAAATATAAAGAAATAACAAAACATGGTGATTTAGATAAAGTTCTAAATGGGATTTTTTCTGCTACTAAAGAGGGTATTAAAGTAAAAATAAATACCGTACTCACTACAAATTTTAACGAAGAAGAAATTTTTGAAATAATAGAATGGTGCAAAATAAACAATCTTGATATTTCAATTATTGAAGTAATGCCCATAGGGTCAATAGGAGAAAAAAGATTTAAGCAATATTTATCAATGAAAAAATTTGAGGAAAATTTAATTTCTAAGTTAAATCTTAGTTCTTCAAATTTTAAAACTAATGGACCATCAAGATATTTCAGTGATAATGTAAGTAATACCAAAATAGGTATTATTTCTGCTATATCTCACAATTTTTGTGATACCTGTAACCGCGTTAGACTAACTTGCACTGGAAAGCTTTACATGTGCTTAGGTCAAAATGATTATGTAGATCTAAAATATGCGCTGAGAAATTTATCAAAAATTGATATTATAAAACAAATTGAATATGCTATGTCAATAAAACCAAAAGGGCATAATTTTGAAATTTTAAAAGATAACTTTGATGGATATATTGATCGTCATATGAACGAAACAGGTGGATAAATCATGAAGATTTGCTTTGTATCATTTCCTCAGGATAAAAATTTAAAAGCTCAAGAGGAATTAATTAAAAAATATGGTAATTGTAAACCTGAAGATGCAGATTACATTGTAGCTTTAGGTGGAGATGGTTTTATTTTGAAATCTCTTCATGACTACCTCAAAATTAATAAGCCTATTTTTGGAATGAATTTTGGTTCAGTTGGTTTTTTGATGAACGAATATAGTAAAGACAATCTTGATAATAGATTAGCTAATGCCCAATTAACTAAATTAAAACCATTAGTTATGAAAACACTGACACCTACAGGCAAAGAGGTAAAGGCTATTGCGATAAATGAAATCAGTATAAGAAGAGAAAAGTATCAAGCAGCTAAAATAAAATTATTTGTAGATGATGAAGTTAGAATGGAAGAATTGGTATGTGATGGAATAATAGTATCAACAGCAGCAGGAAGTACTGGTTACAATTATTCAGCATCTGGCCCAATAGTTCCTTTAGGAAGTAATGTCATGGCTATGACTGCAGTGAGTGCATATAGTCCAAGACATTGGAAAGGAGGTTTGCTTAAAGAAAATGCTAAAATAAAGATTACAAATAATAGTCCATCTAAAAGACCAATAGTAGCTCATGCAGATCACATTGAGTCAAAGGATGTCATATCTGTTGAAATAGAAATGTCAGAGGGTTTAGAAATACCTCTATTATTTGATAATGATCATAAAATCGAAGAGAGAGTCTACAAAGAAATGTTTAAGTCAAAATAAGTGATAATTCTAAATCAGCTTAAATTTTTTTTTTTTATATTATTTATAAATAGCTTTGTATTAAGCAATGTTTATGGAGAATGTTCTTCAAAATCAAAACTTAAGGTCGGTATTATTGATAATAAATATATTAGTTATAAATATTACTTATTATACACTTTAGATAATTACTCAATAGAGAACAATATTGAATTTGAAATTGATTATGTTAATCAAAATATTGATGAATTTGACATAATTTTTGGTGAATACCACCAATTAGATAAGTTAAGCAAAATAGAAATAGAACTACCGGATAAAATTAATAATTTTTATATAAATAACGATATAAAGTTAAACAACAACTTACTACCTTTAGATTTAGATACTTTTATTCTTCTAAGTAAAAAAAATGAAAAGAAATTATTATTAGAAGATTTATCTAATTATATAGATCCCTTTAGGTACACAATTGGAATGAGCTTTGTGCCAGAAGAAAACTTTATAAAAACTTTCCTATATAGCTTAGAAGAAAATTCAATAAATATTAATAGTTTGAATTTTGAGTCCAAAATATATTTATTTAACAAAATATATAAAAACCAAAATAAAAATATTTTATTTTCAAACTATGATGAAGTTTTTGACTCATTTGAAAATGAAGAAAATTTATACACAGTATTTAGTGATGGGGTTTTACTTTATGAAAATCTCAAATATAATTCATTTCAATTATTTCCAAAGAGTAAGTTTTTTTGGAATAATGATACTGGTATTTTTGAAAAAAATGAAAAAGAAAAACCGTATTCATTTTTTGGCTTTAGCGCCTATATAAGTAATTTTGATCAGATTGGCTTTTTATGCTATCTGGTTGATGAGAATACAAGGATAAATTCTTTCAAAAAATTTAATATTAATCTTAGTCCATTATCGATGGAAGAATTGAATCCAATTAAAGATGAAATACCAATTGATTATATAAATATTTTAAAAAATAAAACAAATTATATTTTTGATACTAACACTGAGGAAAATAGAAAGTATTACGATTTATTAATGGATATTATAAGCGGTAAATATAAATATATTGATAAAGTTGATAATTTAAACTACTTAGATTTTGAGTAATATTTCAAAAGATAAATATAAAGAAAATATATAGATCCATAATAACTCGAGAAAATACTTTGCGAAGTAACAAACGGGACTGATGTAACAAGAACAGTTATAAGAATACCAAAATATACTCTATTATAATTATTTTTAAGAAAATTAAAAAATAGACTAGCTATAAATATCACATAAAGAATTAAACCTAATAATCCATAATCTGATAAAATTTCTAAATAAACATTATGTGGATGGGTTGAACATCCTTGAGCATCATTTTCATTTAAAATAGACTTACAATTAGTTTTGTAATATCTAAAGCCATTTCCAAAAATGGGCTCTTTTTTCCATAGTAAAATTGCAGAATTAAAGTTTAAGTAATAGTCATAAATACCGTGTCTAGATATAGTTTTGGTAATTAATTTATCATCTTTAATATCATTAAATAATGAGTTAAATCCAACAAAAGTATCTTTGTACCTATCTAAGGCCGATGGGCTAATGAATATTGTTGAAATTATTAAAAAAAATACGCTAAAAAGAAATAAAAAAGTCTTTTTTGTTAACTTGTAAAAAAATAAAATAATAATTGTTAATCCAAATATTAATTGAAGAAAGGGCATCCTTTCACCAGAAATAAATATAACAATTATAGATATGAACAATACAATGAAAGTGAAAAAATCTTTTTTACTCTTACATAAATAAAAAATTAATAAAGGAAAAAATAGCTTCATAATAAAACTTCCAACAATGGGTTCATTCTCAAAAAAACTTGTCAATCTATATTGATTAAAAATTTTAAAACCAATGATATTATATTTAAATATATATTGAAAAATAGAATCTAAGTTTAAAACTAAAAGGATTAATGTTATAAAAAAGAATTTAAATTCAATCTTTTCAGGATTTATTAATGAATATAAACAAACAAAAGAAAATACAAAATATATTCTTAAGAAAGATAAAAAATCATAATTAAATTTATTTAGTAAAAGATCTTTAAATAAAATATAGATTACAAATAAAGTTAAAAAAATAAATGGTTTATCTTTTAATAATTTATTAATGTGTTGTTTATTTTTATAAAAATAAAAGATTGAAAATAAAGCTATAAGAGTTAAATAAATATTTATTATTGCTGGTCCTGCTATATAACACATAACATATGTTATAATTACTATATTAACATAATTGATATTACGAAAAGATAGGTTAAATTTATTCATTAATTAAACATATATGTATAATATAAATTATCAGTTTATTATTTATTTTTTCTTACGCTCATAAAAAATACAAAAAATACAATAAAGGAAACACCTGCTATAAATATCGTATAGTCTTTAAAGAAAAAATTAATAAACGAAGGGAGAAAAACTTGTAAAAAATATAAATAGGTTTTTATCTTATCTTTTCTGACAAGATGATGAATGTGTGTTAAATCACCCTTAAAAGGATTAGTTTTATTGATTATTCTTTTAAAAGTAACTCTAAGACCATCAATAAATGGAATATAAAAAATTAGTAAGATATCGGAATATTCTAAAATTTCATGAGAATAAAGCTCCATATAAAAAAGAGAAATTAAAATTGATACAAAATATGAGCCACTGTTGCCAAGAAAACATAATCCAAGAAAATTAGGAATTATAAATATAGAAATAGAAGTAACAGATATGATTATTAAAATTTGAAAATATACTTCAAGATCAGGATATCCTTTTAGTAAATAATAAATACATGAATATAAAAATAAAGAGGGTACTAAACCATTTATTCCATCAGATATATTAACAAGATGGATAAAACCTAAAGTAAAAAAAATTAATAAAAAATAATTTACATAAATATTAAAAGACTCGCTTACAAAATAATTATTTGGATTAATATAAAAAAATATTAAAGTAATAAGTAACGAGTAAAAAATTCTTTTTTTAACAGATAATTCAAACCTATCATCAAAATAACCCAAGAAAGAAAAACAATAAATATAAAGAGTTAAAAAAATGCTTTGATAGGAAGAAGAAAAAAATAAAAAAAAAATAAAATATTTATGAGAATTATTACTGAAAGAAAAAATCCAAACTTAGGAGTATCAACAAGATGAATTTTATTTTTTTTTACACTATCAATAAGTTGAAAATAATTTGCGAAAAATTTTATTTTATAAAGAAAGATTAAACTAAGAACTGTTGATAAAATTATAAAAAAAAAATTTATATTATTCATATATGAGAAAAATATTTTATTTTTTCAAGGAAGATCTTTTTATAATTTAATTTGTTTTGGTAAAAGATAGTTTGATTATCACTTTCTATAACTAATTTAGTCATTATGTCATTTAAATTCATGTCATTATAAAAGTATTCATAATCATTGGGAAGTATTTCAGAAAAGCCACAGTTTTTTTGAACGATGACAGGAATATTTAAATTATAAGCATCAAGAGCAGCAATACCAAAATCCTCATCTCTAGATGGGAAGATAATCCCTATAGAGTTTAATAATAATGATTGATAATCTCTAAAATCTAGATATCCAGTAAAATGTATTTGATTTGATTGATTGTGCGATAAAATTAAATTTTCAGTGAGTTTTCCCTCTTGAGTAATAAAGATTTTGATATTTTTATTATTCTTCAAAAATGGTAGCAGTAATAATAAAATGTGATTGATATTCTTATAATGTTGGTGTCTTGAATTAATGACAAAATATTTATTATTTTTATTTTTTAATGAACTCTCTGTTCTAAATTCTAAGTCGCTAAAAGGATACAATACTTCATGATTAATTTTTTTTTCTAAATCTTTAAATACATGGAAGAATTTAAGTTTTGTTTTATTAGAATTAAAAATTATTTTATCAAGACAGTAAAGGTTTTTACTATATTGCTTGATTTGAGTATTTTTAAAAAAAATAGAAAATAAAGATTTATTATGATCCATGTATAAATCTGAAAAAAGGGATTTAGGCAGGGAGTGAGCGTAAAGTATTTTTTTTTTGGCTTTACAGTTTGATATTGAAAAACAGCAATGATTTCCGCTGAATATAATAGTATCATCTACTTTAGCTCTAAAGATAAATCTATAAAATAGAAAAACAAATAATTTACTTCTTTTAAGTATAAAACTTAATTTAGATTGTTTTATTAATTTTTGTTTTTTTTTTATGTTGTAAGCAGTTTTTACCTCTAAATTCAATTCATGAGCTAATGATAAAACAAGATTTTCTCCACCCCCATTTTGGGAAAAAAAATCATGAACTATAATCATTATTCAGCTTTATGTGTAAGATTAAAAATATGCTGATTAACTCTTCTAATTGCCCTAATGCTATATGTAAATAAAAATTGCCAATCTCTCTTTTTAAAATTTAATAAAAAGATTATTTGTCTCAAAATGAATTTAGGATGAAAGGCTATAGAGTACATTTCTTTAATAGCTTTATAATAAAAAGAATGATCGATAGGCGTCTTAACTATCACTTTACTCATATCAAACTCATTATAATCTTCGACAATTAGTTTTTTATTTTCAATACATTCTAAGTGATATGGAGTGTAGTCAACTGGAGTACAGATAGTGACCTGTAGGGTTCTGGCTAATCCATTAAACATCAGGTCTTTTACAACTTTAACTGTTTCATCAAGCATTTCTTTAGTTTCCCAATAATATCCAACCATTATTGTGAGATGTGGATGAAGTCCATATTTAGTCATCAATTCTAGATTCTTTCTTATTTCTCTCATTGAATACCCTTTATTAAGCTTATTTAAAGTGTAATTTGATCCAGACTCTAATCCTATCAAAATAAATCGGAAATTTGCTTTTGCTAACCATTTAATTGTCTCTTCATCAAGATATTCAAATCTAGTATTAAAACCAAAGTAGCAACCTTTTTTATGCAATCCTCTGTTAATTATTTCTTTTGCAAAATCTATAGCATCTTTGCCCCTAAACCAAACTCCAGAGTCATCAAAAATTTCCTTTACACCATGATTGATTATTAGATTTTCGTATTCATCAACGCTTTTCTTGACAGACATTTTTGAGAAAGATAATTCTGGACCATTATATCGACAAAATGTGCATTTACCAAACATACAGTCTCTAATTACACTTGAAGAATATGTTCCTGGAGTTTGTAGAAAATTGCCATTCTCATATGCATAATTTTTCCATCTTACAAGATCTCTATCTATTACTTCAGATGAATCTAGATTTTCGATCATTTTAAAAGTTCCATTATCAATTATTTGATCTAATGAATTTTTTTTTCGATATGTAATACCTTTTGTATTAATGTCTTCAAGACTAAGATTATTATAATTTAATTCATTACAAAGCTCTAAAAGAACAAAGTCTAAATTTGTGCTTTTTATTACTATATCAAAATCAGATTTAAGTAATGTTTCTTGAGGTTGTCTCATTGCATGGTAACCACCAATTAAAAGAATTGTATTTGGTAATTCTTTTTTGATTTTTCTCGATAAGTCCCATAAAAAGTTCATTACAGGAGTTGTACCTTCCATAAAAATAATATCTGGTTTAGATTCTACTAAATCTTTAAACCAATCATCAAATGATTTTAAGTCTGCATTGCCATCGTCCCATATCACATCGTAGCCATTTTTTTTTAATTTTGTTGCGGCTTGTGCTTGAACTACAGGAAGTAAATATGTGGGTTTTTTAAAATATTGGACATTTCTATTTTGCGATACCATAGCTTTTTGTCCTAGGTCATTAATAATCGGTGGGTATGATATCGAAATTTTCATATTTAAAAAAAAGACTCAGTTATAATTAAATTTGGATCAATTTTTTTTTCTTTAACAAGTATATCATATACGTCACTAATCATATAAGAATTTCCGCATATCATGTAAATTGAGCTCTCATAACCATTAATATATTCTATTTTATCTAACTGAGTGTTAACTCTTCCTTTATAATGATTATTTTTTGAAAGGTTATTATCTCTTGAAATACTATAGTAAGATTTATCCTCATCAAATTTATCTGCATCAGCTATATCTTTTTTTTCTCTAATTCCTACAAACAATTTGTAATTTTTTAAATTAAAGGACTTTTTTATTGAAACAAAAGGGGCTATCCCAGTACCTGAGGCTATGAAGATAATTTGTTTGTTTTTTATATATTCATCTTTGAGAACAAATGAACCATATGGCCCATATATATTTATTTCACTACCAACTTCCATTTTATCAAGCAAGTTAGTCATTATCCCCCCCTCTACTCGCCTGATAAGAAAACCTAATTCATTATCATTGTCTGAGGTATAAGAAGAATATTCTCTATTAATTGATTTATCCGGAATTGATAGACTAAAATGTTGCCCTGGAATAAATCTTAAGTCTTTTTTTTCAAAAAAAATCTTAAATAGATTCTCATTAATATATTCTTTTCTAATTAATTTATACATATACTAACTTGTACTAATTCTTTTATCAAAATTTGATTGAAAATCTAATACTTTAAGCATAGAGTGTCCAATTCATGGCCTCGTGCTGGAATTGGTAGACAGTCTGGACTTAAAATCCAGTGGGATTTATTCCCGTGGCGGTTCGAGTCCGCCCGAGGCTACCATCTAAAAAAAATGAAAATATTAATTACAGGAGGTTCTGGTTTTATTGGTTCAAATTTATCTAGATATTTAGTTCAAGATGAAAATAACCAGATAATTTGTTTAGACAACAATATAACTGGTTTTAAAAATAATATATCAGATTTACTGGACCAAAAAAACTTTACTTTTGTTGAGGAAGATATTTGTAATAAAATTAATTTTGATATTGATTTGATTTTTAATTTAGCGTGTCCAGCCTCCCCTCCCAAATATCAAGAACATGCTATTAAAACATTAGATACATGCTATTTAGGAGTTAAAAATATCTTAGATCTTGCTAATTTGAAAAATGCTAGAGTCTTTCATGCTTCGACAAGTGAAATTTATGGCGATCCTCTTGAACATCCTCAAAAAGAAACCTATTTTGGAAATACAAATAGTTTTGGTCCAAGATCATGTTACGACGAAGGTAAAAGAATTTCTGAGTCTTTAGCATATGAATACATAAATAAATTCAAAGTTGATGTTCGAATTGGAAGAATATTTAATACTTACGGTCCTTATATGGATAAAAATGATGGAAGAGTAATTTCAAATTTTATAAATCAAGCCTTAAAGAATGAGGACATGACAGTCTATGGGGATGGTAATCAAACAAGATCCTTCTGCTATATTTCAGATTTAATAAAAGTAATGCAACTTATAGCCTATAGTAAAGAATTGATAAATAAACCAGTTAACATTGGCAATAATAAAGAATTTTCGATATTAGATATTGCAAATATGATCTGTAAAAAGATTAAAACTAAATCAAAAGTTATTTATGAAAAAATGCCTATAAATGATCCAAAAATTAGACAACCTGATTTATCATTAGCAAATGATCTTTTTGGGTGGAGGCCTGAAATTCAAATAAACGAAGGTTTAGATAAAACTATTGAGTATTTTAAAAATAGTACTTAAAAATCTAAGGTGTTTTTAAAACTTTAAATAATTGGAAAATTATTAGTATCAGAGTGATTATATTAGCAAATAGCAATATTTTTAAAATTGTTAAAATGTCATTGATATAAATATAATTAAAAATATAAGCAGATATAAATATTATGGATGTATAGAAGATTTGGATTTTTATGTCCCTAGATAATAGAACATAATTTAATAAAACTATATTAGCTAAAACTAGATAGCAAAGTGAATTAAGGATTAAATAAGGGTAAGAGGAGGAATAAATATCTCCAAATGAGAATGATAAAATAATATTTCCAAATAATAGATAGAAAAAAAATACTATAAATGAAACAAAATTTAATAATGCAATGATGATTTTCAGTTTTTTAATTTCTATATTTTTTAAATTTTCAGAATAACTAATGATTGATAAAGCAGAGGGAAGATAAAAAATAATTTTAGCTAAAATAGCAGATGCAGAAAAAATACCAACCACATTTAAATCAAATTTAAGTTTGATTAATAAAATATCACTAGCCAAGATAAATACTATTAAAAGGTTATTAATATAAATTGGTAAAAAATTATTAAAAAAATTCTTTATAAAATTAAAATTAATTTTCGATAATGAAATTACTAAATGTGGTAAGAATTTATAGGAAAAATAAATAGCAATAATTAAAATTAAGAATAAAGGAATTAAATTAGATAATAATGCATGATGAACAGTTATTTTTTTAAAAGTTAAAAAAAATAAAACTAATACTATAAATCTAAAAAACATTTGTAGTGAGATGACAATGCTAAATTTGTTATAATTTTTATTATATTGAAGAAAGCCTGTAAAAAATGAAAGTAATATAGATAAATTTATTATTGAATATATATAAATAAAATAATTATCCTCATTAAACCCTAAAAAATCTAAAATAAAAAAATGAAATATTATTATAATTAAATTAACTAAAAATATTATTAAAAATAAATAATTCCAAATTGTATCCTTACTGTCATTACTACTTAATATTTTTGTGACAAAATAAGGAAGTGTGGCGACTATTGCAGAAAAATACATCAATATTGAGCTTACAGAGTTGTAAAGGCCAAAATTTTCTACAGATGTAAATCTAGCTAGTGAAAATTGAAAAATATAACTAAATACATTACCTGAATTAATTATTGTAAAAAAAATAAGTGTGTTTAAGCTAAAACTATCTAACTTAAATTTATTAATTAATGATTGAATTTTCATTTTATGCATAAGTCTTCAAAATTAGGAATAATCCTTGCAGGCGGTACAGGATCAAGATTATATCCTTTATCAAATTATATCAACAAACACTTATTACCAGTATATGACAAACCAATGTTAGACTATTCTTTATCTCCTTTGATATTAATGGGAATAAAAAAAATATTGATAGTAAGTGACTTAAAAACAATTAAAAACTTAAAAAAAAGATATGGTAATGGGAATTTTTTAAACATTAATATAAAATATTCCATACAAGAAAGACCAAATGGTATTCCAGAAATATTTAAACTTGAGTCAAAATATATATCTAATTTTCAAAAAATATGTTTAATGCTGGGCGACAACTTTTTTTATGGAAGCAATCTAACAAGTTTTATAAAAACAAGATTTGAAACTTTTCAGTCTTCTGAAATATTTACATATAAAGTTAAAAATACCTGGGATTATGGTATTTTAGAATTAGATAAAAATAATAACCCTAAAAAGATTACTGAAAAGCCATTAAAAACTAGTTCAAATTTAGCTATAACTGGAATGTATTTCTTTAATAATGATGTTGTCAATAGAATTAAAAAAATTAAACCCTCTTCAAGAGGAGAGTTAGAGATAACTGATTTAATAAAAACATATTTAAATAAAGATGAATTATCAGTTTCTATTTTGCCAAGAGGCACCACTTGGTATGATGCAGGTTCTCCTAAAAGATTAATAGAATTAAGTGAATTTGTAAGACATATTGAAGAAAGACAAGGATATAAAATTCACTGCTTAGAAGAGATAGCTTTAAGAATTAAGTTAATTAGTAAAAAAGATTTTAAAAAATTAATTTCAAGTTATCCTAATAGTGAGTACAAAGACTACTTAAAAAAATTAATTTATGAAGAAATTTAAAACAGATATTCAAGGATGTTTCTTTTTTATTGACCAAAACTTTTATGACAAAAGGGGATATACAAACATATTTAATTTTAATGACTTTGAAAAAAATAAAAAAATTCATCCAAATCAAATAATATTCTCAAAATCTAAGAAAAATGTTTTTAGAGGCTTTCATTACCAAAAAAGATTTCCTCAATCTAAATTAATAAAATTAATAAAAGGATCTGTTGAAGATTATATACTAGACCTTCGAAAAAAGTCTAAAACATATCTAAAATTAATTAAGATTGAGTTGAATGAAAAAGAACAAAAATATTTATTTATTCCAAAAGGATGTGCTCATGGATACTATAGTAAATCACATGAAAATATTTTAATGTATCTAATACAAGGAAAATATATCTCAAAGATGCAAACTGGTATTAATCTAAAAGATAAATTATTTAAAAATATCATAAATAAAAAAACAAAAATTATTCAATCAGATAATGATAAAAGATTGCCTATATTAACAAGTATTTAAGTTGAGAATTTTTATAGGAAGTAATGGTGGTTTAGGTAGAACATTCAAAAAATATTATAAAAAACAAAATGACATTTTTTTACAAAAAGATGAATTAAATATATTCGATATAAATAAATTAATAAAAATAATTGAAAAAAATAAAATTAACTCTTTAATAAATTTTGCTGCTTATACTGACCTTCAAAAATGTGAAACAAAAAAAAAGGATTGTATTTTAATAAATGGATTATCTCTAAATAACATTTGTGAAATATTAAATTTCTACAAGATTAAACTTTATCATATATCAACTGATTATGTTTTTTCATCAAATGATGAGAATAAAGAAACAGATAAAACAAATCCTAAAAATATTTATGGTATTAGTAAAAATTTAGCAGATGAAATTATTATTAATAAATCAAATAATTATAGCATTATAAGAACATCGTGGTTGTTTAATGAATTTGGAAATGACTTCATAAGTAAGATATTAAAAAAAATACAAAAAAATAGTTTATTAAAAATTAGAGATGAATATGGCTGCCCTACATCATCTGAAAGTCTATCAGCATTTATAAATTTTATTTGTTTAAAAGATTTTAAAACAAAAGAAATTTTACATTTTTGTAATTATCCTTTTACTTCACGATTAAATTTTACAAAAACAATAATTAATAATTTTAATAAAAAAAATAATTTTAAATACGATAAAAAAATTGAATTAGTAGATAATTTCGATAGTGTTACGAGACCTTATAAAAGTATATTATCATGTACTAATACCCTAAAAAAATATAACTATAATAAAAAATATTGGATAAATGACTTAAAAAAAATTTTTAAATGAGAAGGAACTTACTTATTACTGGTGGATTGGGTTTTATAGGGCATAATTTTATTAAATTAAATAATTTATCTAATAATTATAATATTATTAATGTTGATAATATTACTTCAAATTTTTTTCTAAATAATGCTTTAGAATTAAAAAATATAAAAAATTATTATTTCTATAATTTAGATATTAATAATAAGAAAAAAATTTCTGAGATTTTTAATAATCATCATATAAACGATATTATACATTTTGCTGCAGAGAGTCATGTTGACAATTCAATAAATAAACCAAATATTTTTACCAAAACTAATGTTCTAGGAACTTCAAATTTATTAGAAAATGCACTTTATTATTGGAGTAAAAAAGATGAAATTAAAAAAAATACCTTCTTGTACATATCAACTGATGAAGTTTTTGGAAGTTTAGATTTGAATTCTAAAAATAAATTTAAATCAAATTCTCCTATTAAACCGAACTCTCCTTATTCTGCATCTAAAGCTGCTGGGGAATTAATGGTAAGATCCTTTTATAAAACCTATGGCCTGCGTACAATTATAACAAATACTTCTAACAATTTCGGACCAGGCCAACATATTGAAAAATTAATACCAAAGGCAATATTTGCTCTTATTGAAAATAAAAAAATACCAATATATGGAAGTGGAAAAAATATGAGAGATTGGATATTTGTAAAAGATAATGTCGAAACTATTTATAAAATTTTGCAATTAGCAAAGGGAAATACTAGATTTTTAATTGGTGGGAACAAATGTATAAATAATAATAAATTAATTAAAATAATTATCGACAACTATAATCTGCTTTATAAAAAAAAATATAAATTTGAAAATGTAGTAGAATACGTGACTGATAGAAAAGGCCATGATCAAAAATATGATGTAGATAATAGTTCTTTAAAAAGATTAAATTTAAATATTTCAAATAAATATTTTAATAAAAATATTTTACAAACAATAAAATGGTATACAAAAAATTATGAACAAATCAAAAAACTTATGTAATTGCTGTTATAAAAATACTCTTATTTCCTTCATTGATCTAGGAGAAACACCTTTAGCCAATTCGTACACTAAAAAAATTATTGGATTAAAATATTATCCATTACATGTTTTTTATTGTGAAAATTGTCATTTAGTTCAACACAACACAAAAATAAAAGGTGAGACTATATTTAATTATTATCAATACTTTAGTTCATATTCATCAGGGTTTGTTAAACATTCTAAACAAAATATTTTACGATTAATAAAAAAATACAAAATTGATATCACTAAAACAGTTACAGAAGTTGCGTCAAATGACGGTTATCTTTTAAAACACTTAATAGGAAGTGGTATTAATTTTTATGGAATAGAGCCAGCTAAAAATATTAGTGAATATGCAAATAAAAGTGGAGTAAGAACGATAAATAAATATTTGAATCAAAAAAGTGCTAAATCAATAATAAAAAAAAATAAAAAATCAGATTTAATAATTGCAAATAACGTACTAGCACATGTTCCTGACATTAATGATTTCGTTAAGTCATTAAAAATTCTTCTAAAAAAAAATGGTGTAATGTGTATAGAGGTTCCTTATTTTAAAAATTTAATAAATAAAAATCAGTTTGATACAATATATCATGAACATTTTTATTACTATAGTCTAAGCTCTCTTCTTTTTTTATTTAAAAAGCATGGTTTAAAAATATTTGATATAGATATTATAAAAACACATGGAGGTAGTTTTAGGATTCATGTTACTTATGAAAAAAATAAAAATTATAAAATATCAAATAAAGTAAAATTAATATTAAAAGAAGAAATAAAAAATGGATTTCAAAATAAAAAAAAATACCAAAATTTCACCCTTAAAATAGAAAAACTAAAAAAAAATGTCATTGAATATTTTAACAAAAATAAAAATAAAAATATTATTGGTTTTGGAGCAGCAGCAAAAGCTTGCACATTTATAAATTATTTTAATTTACAAAAAAAAATAAGGTTTATTATCGATGAAACTCCTGAAAAAGTAGGCAATTATATACCTGGAACAAATATCAAAATAAAATCTTTACCAAAAAAATTAACAAACTCTATAGATATAATTATTATTTTTCCATGGAACCATTACAAAGAAATAAAACAAAAAATCGAAGCTAGGACTATTAAAAAAATTAAATTAGTTAGATTTATACCTCAATTAAAAGAGGATTCAGTTATTTAGATTCTTTTTTTTATTAAATATATATTCAAAAAATATAAAAAATAACAAATATGCAAAAATAATATAAAGACCTATCTCATAGATAAAAAATATGAAAAAATTCGTATTTATAAATATCAAGAATACAAATGAAAGAAAAAATAAAAGGTAAATATAATTAATAAAGTTTAAATAATATCTAAATATAATTATAAAAATTAAAATCATAAATATATCGAAGGCAAAAATATATAAATTTATTAAGCTATTTTCCTTAATTAAATTTTTATTTTCATTAATTTTTATTTTAAGATTATTATTAAATTTTAAAAATATATCATCATTTAAATACTTATGTTTTTTATTAATATATAAAAAATTAATAGATTTTGTTGCATCATAATGACAATTAAGAAAACTACCATCTATAACTGTTTTATCTAAAATTGATGTTTTTACATAATTATCAGA
>MDSZ01157248.1_pt1 | contig 37294 bp, 27 predicted proteins | sample 811201 | NCBI WGS metagenome assembly MDSZ01 (sample SAMN05326647, study PRJNA326480) | marine metagenome | isolation source: seawater | place: Indian Ocean: North | collected 2010
CGCGCGGGCGGGCTTATTCACACACACACACACACACACACACACACACACACACTCTCTCTCTCTCTCTCTCTCTCTCTCTCTCTCTCTCTCTCTCTCTCTTCTCTCACTCAAGCACCGCTGCATATTTCTTGGCGCGAGAGAAGAAGAGAATAAATAAAATAATGTCAGGTGTCGACGACGACTTCGGCGACTTTGAGAATGCGAAAGAAGAAGTAACAGCTCCTCCTCCTCCTCCTCCTCCTCCTCTTCAATCGACGGCAACAACAAATGTTCAACAACAACAGAAATCTTCTGCTTTGGAATTTCTGTCTCTTACGGACGAAGAGTTCAAAGCCGCGGTGGCGACTGCATTCGGAGGGGGGATGCCAAAAACGAAAGGAGAAGAAGAAAATATGACATTGAAGACGACGCGTATGACGATGAAAACGATCGTGGAAAAAGAAGAGGAAGTAAAAGAAGGAAGTCAACAAGAGCAGCAACAAAAAGTAGAGGTGAGCATGGCGGAGCGGATGAAAGTGTTCGAGCAACAAGAACAACCTCAAAACAATGCGTTCGCTGGCTTTGAAGACTTAACTTCTGGGGAAGGAGGACAAAACATACCGCATGATGGTACCCCCACAGACCCCCCTTCTGTTTCACTCTTATGATAGATTGTTGTAGAATAGATGTAACATTATTCTTGTAGTGGTACCGTACCATGGTATGGTATACCATGGTACATTGTAGTCATTATAAACCGTACCTGGTTAAAAATTATGTCATGCGACTGTGCCTCTCTTTTTTGTCAGCAGCGCTCTTTTCGAGATGGCTATTTTTTGCAAAAGCATAGTGTGCTGTTCAATGAGTGCAGTGTACTCGTCGTTACTTTGCTGGATGGCCTTTATCCACTCCGCAGCTTCTTTCGCGTGATATGTTTCCTGGGCTCTTAATTTAATCTTCAATTCTTCGCCTCCTCTCGCTTCTCTTGCCATGGCATCCAACGCATCCAAATCGACAATTTGACCAAATTTCCGCATCTGGACGTCTATTTCCTTCGCCTCCAAGTCGCGTTCTTTCACTTCCTCTTCTTTTCGCTCAATCTCTAAAGCCGCCACTTGTTTCTTCAGTTCTTGCTGTGACTTTTTAAGGGATGATATTTCACCATTCAGATGTTCAATTTCACGCTTTAACTCCTCAATTGCCGAGTTCGCGAAAACCAAACCGTTTTCGGCAGATCCCAGTTTCACAGTCGAAACGGTATCCGTCGAGTCTACGTTAAAATGAAGAACCTCGTGCGCTTTCAGAGTGACATATATTTCTAATTCGTTCAGATCGGCTTGTTTCTTCTTCTCGAACGCTTCTTTCTCAGCTGTCATGTCTTTTAAAGTCGCCACGGCAACTTCCATCTCCTTTACTTTCTCATCTAGAATAGTCTTTGCTTCCTCAGACTCTTTCATAGCTTCAACTTTTGTCGCTTCGAGCTCGCGACGCTTTGTACGTAACTGTAACACTCTCTCGTACACGTCTTCTTCGCATCCAGTCGGGCATTTTTCTTCGATTGCATTTTCATGTCCCCGCATAAAAACTTTAAACAGTTTCGCTCTTGGCACACCTGGGGGCAAACTGTTTTCGTACAGTTTCATCAAATTCTGCAAGGCATTATCGGCGTGAATCAGGGAAGTCTCGCATTCTTTGTATCGCTTTGTGTGGTTCTTCACCGTCGCCTTCTTTGCTCTCATGTTCTCTTCTGCAACATGAAGTTTCTTCTCTGAGGCTTTATCACCTGCGTCGTGTTTCTTCTCGATTATTTCTAGTTCACGCTCGAGAATGAATCTTTGCAATTCGAGAGATTTGCACTTTCGCTCCGCTGTCGCTTTCGAAACGCACAGGTTACGTAATTTATCGTTATATTCCTCATTTGGCATTGTTGCACTTTCGTCTTTTAACGCTTGAAACTCTGCATTGAAGGCAACTTTTATTTCTCGGATTTTTGCATTGACTCGAGTCAACGCATCGTCTTTCAATTCCATATTTGCTCGCTTCTCCTTCACTATCATTGCCAGAGGATCCGATTTCAACGGGAAATCACTGATGCGGTTGCGAGCTTCGATAATTTCTAAATCTTCTTCGATGTTCGTTTCGGACACGTCGATTGGTTTCGTGAGCTCAAACGCAGCCATCTCTTCTGATCGTTTTTTACGCTCTATTCTTCGTATCTCTTGAGACGTGAGATCGCTCTTTTCTCTGCTATTTTCTTCGTAAATATCGCTCACTCTTGGGGCATCAACGTTTGATGTGGTTGTTGAAGTTTCATCGGAAATTATCGAGGCATCCCCGGGTGGTGGTAGTACGCCTCTTTCGTCAAAATATTGATCCTCATCTTCATTCTCATCGGAGTTCTCTTTCAACAAACTAAACGACTTGCACGAAAATTCATATCGACTCGTGGTGGCTTCATCATCGATATTTTCATCAAATCGCGCGTGCATTTCTTCACAAGTAGCTTCAACATCGTCGCAGTATCGCTTTTCAAGTCTTCCTAAAATAATCTCAGCACGCTCAAGTCTCCAAGCCATTTCTCTCTTGGCATGTTCGATATTGATAGCTGTTTTCTTTTCGATGATACCAAGAAGATCAGCATCCACTTCAAAAGCAGATTCGGGGAGCATGTCGTCACTTCTCAACTGTTTGTTTGCTTCCACTAACGACTTAAAATCTTTGCGAAGCCCGTTCAATTTATCTAATGTTCGCTTTCTCGTTTTCTCGGCGTTGTTGGAAATTTGCAAGTCTCTCGCCAAAATTTTCGCTTGTTCTAAAGAAGGAAACTCGTCAATCTCGATGTCTTCAGTAATGGGCTTCCCGTATTCCAAATAATTTTCATCTACTTCTTCTGTTACTTCAAATGTGCCATGCTTTGATTTCAACTCAAACAAAAGCAACGAACCATCTTCGCTCGCGCTCACGAGATATCGATCGTCGTACGTTATAGCTACGCCTGTAATTTTTGATGTGTGAACCTTCTTTTCAACCCAAACTTCTTCATCGGCAGCAGCTTCTTCGCCTTCTTCTCCTTTCTTCTCGTCTCCTTCATTCTGATTCAAAATACGCAACATTAAAGAACCATTTGAAAACCCTTGAACAAGAAACCTTCCAGAATGTGAGGTTTGTGAACAACACACTCCTTCGATAGAGATATTTTCGTTCTTTGATATGAAACAGCCCTCGAGCTCGAAAGTATCCGTACTAATCTTCGTTAACTTTGTCGAAAGAAGGCGAACCACGTCAACGCTCTGTTGAAACCAAACGTCTATGACATTTTTGTCAGCGGTACTATTTGACTTATCGTACTTGATATGCTTCGGAACTTTATCGAGTCGAACAAAACCAATTGGCGCAAGCTTTCCTTTCGCTTCCACGTTAAACAAGAATATCGTTTTATCTTTGGAAGCAGTCGCAAATTTGTATCCATCTGAATTCCAATCTATCGAGACGATTGCGTCTGTGTGCGGTTTCACGCTCTCTAAAACTGTAAAAGACGCTTCAGTTCGTAAGAGCACGCGAACTACACCATCGTTAAAACCAACTAAAATCAACCGCGAGGATGTATCAACTACTTTCGGAAAGACTTTTAAAACGGTCCCTCTCGCTTGAAATCTGGACGTGAAAAGAAGCTTGCACTGAGAGTAGTCGTAGCATCGAACCGTTTTATCGTAGCCGGTTGTGAAAAAATGTGGGCTGACAAAGGAGACGTCGCATCCTGCAATCGCTCCTGAGTGTGCCTCAAAAATTTCTCGCAGTGTTCCATCGGAAAGGTCTAATTCGAGTAAACTACCACAAGCGTTCTGAACGACGAGCTTATTGTTGTTATTATCACCGCTGACAATTAAATTCATACATTTCACTGTATTCCCGAGATTATACTCGAATATAGGCTTGATCTTCTGCAAGAACGGTGTCTCTGGTGTCTGCACTATGTTCCAAATTTCATCCGCATCCCATGCTCGCACATATCCATCTTCTCCCGCAGTAATAAGCTGCACACGCTCCTGTTGGTCTTGTTGGTCTTTCTCATTTTCTACTGAGATTTTGCGCCAATGCATTGAGTTTATTGCCCCATCGTGACACGTAATCTCCTCGTCGATACAAAACTTTGCTTCGATCAATCCGCCACTCCACACCAATATCGCACCAGAGGTTGTCCCACTAAAAATTATCTTTCCATCGTCTGATTCACACGTCGCGCAAATATCCGACAATGGCTCCGCCCCAAATTTCCCGAGGGATCCTTGCAACTTTAATCCGGTGAAAGTATCAGCCATCTTCCAAAATCTTACGTGACCGATCCCCCACGTCATCAACTGACCATATATGAATGGCGAGAAAGATAAACCGAAAACTTCCTGAGAGAATGCTTTGCAACGTAAAATAGACGATTCATTTTCCCAGTCCCATATAGTCAAGAAATAATCCGGCTCGCTCGACACCGTTGCTAACATGGTGCCGTCGGGTGAGAATTTAGCGAGTACGTATTTTGATTTCGCACCCCCTCGTAAAGTTTTTTTCAACTCGAGAGACGGATACTCGTACACGTCGACGCAAGCCCGCTCATCTTCTTCCTCGTCCCCCTTCTTCTTGTTCACACAACCTGCCTCACCTTCGCAGAGAGCAAAAGCTATTCGCTCTGGATGCACTGCAATCGCTCCAATCTCTCGCAATCGACGCGAGCGCATGAAGAAATTGTCGTCGTCTTCTTTAGCGGTCGTATTTTTTATGTGCAAAAACTGGACCAAATTTCCAACGAAGAACGCGACGGTTTCGTCGTCGACGAAGGTGACGTTGTCGCGCTTGATGCTGTTTAAACCAAAGTTACGCTTCAAATTTACCCGGAGCGAGTGAGTCGCGTTCGTTGAAAGATCTTCCATGCCGATGGTGTTTGTTTTTAAAAAGGAGAGAGTGAGTCAAACTTCGAAGTTTTTTTATTCATTGATTTGGGAGAAAAAAAAAAGCACGATTCTAAAAATACCGGCGATGGGAAGAGATGGGAAGAAGAGAGTTCGGATTGTTGCATTATAATAATTAAAATCATTCATCCATATCATTACTTTTCTGCCATCAATTCAGCGTTCAACTCCTCTAACCGTTCTTGTTGCTCGAGGGACTGACAGGATGCGATGGAGTCTTTGATTTCACCATTCATGAAGTTTTCGAGTGGGAAATTCTTTTGCAATCTGTGGTCAGAAACTCTCGAATCTTTCCAGTTGTACGTACGAATCTTCTCTGATCGCGCCCCAGAACCAACTTGCGCCTTTCTCGCCCCCGCTATTTCTTTATTTCTTTCTTCTAATTGTATCTCGAACAACTTGTTCCTCAAAATTTGCATCGCTCGAATGCGGTTCTTCAACTGCGTTCGTTGCTCAGAGCAAAAGACTCTAATACCGGAAGGTTTGTGGAACATATCAATTGCCGTTTCGACTTTATTCACGTTTTGGCCACCCGCTCCACCAGAGCGCGCGGTTTGAATTTCTAAGTCTTCATCTTTGATTTCAACTTCAACTTCGTCCGCTTCTGGCATCACAGCAACGGTTGCCGTCGACGTTTGGATTCTACCCTGAGCGTCTGTCGACGGAACTCTTTGCACTCGATGGACACCTGCCTCCCATTTCAACTGCGAATACACGTTTTCGCCTTTAATTTCAACTACGATTTCTTTATATCCGCCAAAGTCACCAGATGAGGATGACACCGTCTCCATTTTCCACCCTTCCGTTTGCGCGAATCTTGTATACATCCTGTGCAAATCGCCAACAAAAATAGCTGCCTCGTCGCCACCGGTTCCTGCACGCATTTCTAACATGATATTCTTTGAGTCAAGCGGATCTGTCGGTAACAAAGCTAACGTCAACTGGTCGACTAAGTTCTCCGCCTCTTCCATCAAACTATCTGCCTCTTCCTTTGCCATGGCGACCATCTCGTCATCTCCGGCGGCTTCTTTTACCATTGCCTTCGCCTCTTCGCTCCCTTCTAAACACTGCTTGTATTTCTGATATGTTTGCACGACATCTTGCAATGCCCCCATAGCTTTGGACACCTTTTGAAATTCTTTCGAATCCCCTTGGACCACTGGGTCAGCTAACTTGTCCATCAACTCCTTGTGCATCTTTTCGTTCGCGTCGAGTTTGGCGACTAAGAAATCCGGCGCCGGCCCAGCCACCGCGTTGGTCACGAGAAGGTCGCCTCTTCTGGTATTACTGTGAGTAGTAGTTTCATTATTACTGCTGATGTGTCGTTGATTTTGTTCTTCTCTCCGACGAGTGGTCGGACGTGATGAAGAACAAGACGAAGCCAAGGAGGCCGAAGCCGCCACGAAATTTCGTCGTCTTCGCGACGACGTCGCCAGTCCCGCAGTCGTTGCCGTCGATACGGCTGAAACGATCGTTACGCTCATCGGAATAGACCACGTAGGCGCGTGTGGGTGTGGGTGTGAGTGCCCTCGTGTAGAGTATTTTGAATGGACGCGAGCTGTGTGTCCTCTTCTGACGACGAGACGTGCGGTGATGGACGACGCTCTCTCGTTGGTCGGCCCTTTTTGGCTTGGATAAGAACTCTTGACGCGGAGCAAAAAAAAAAAAAAAAGGCAGAAGAGACTTCCACAAGCACAAGACGAAGGGAAGAAGATACAAAAAAGAAACAAATAATCGTAAAGCCTAAATTTCGACAAATTATTATTTTTGAAAAGAGGACTCGACACCACTTCCTTCGTGTGGCGCCAAAAAAGAAACAAAAGGATAGAGAGAACGAAGAAGAACGAACGAACGAAATGACCGTCGTTGACGATGAGTTCGTCCCGACGGTCTCCTTGACTTTATACGAAACAGATTTCGATAAGTTCGTGAGCAAACTCGGCGAGGCGTACGAGAAATACGGGTTCGTCATCTTGGAAAATCACGGGGTGGCACAAACGGAAATCGAACGAGCTTTTCAGTTATCGAAACATTTTTTTGAAGATTTGAGTCAAGAAGAAAAGGAGAAGTATCACTTACCAGGGAAAGCTGGGGCGAGAGGATTCACCGCATTTGGCCGAGAGACCGCGAAAGGAGCGACCAAGTCGGATTTGAAAGAGTTTTGGCACTTGGGACGCGACTTGCCTAAAGGACACAAGTTTGAGAAGTTTATGCTACCAAATTTAGAGGTGGATGAAGTAGAAGGATTTACCACATCTGCGAAACACATTTTTTACGCTTTAGATGAACTCGGGAACAGAGTTTTACAAGCGTTAGCGGTGTATTTGAAGCAAGATAGACATTTCTTCGATGACAAGGTGGACGAGGGGAACTCTATTCTGCGAATCATCCACTACCCGCCCATCGCGGAAGAGTCTGCTGGGCATGTCAGAGCTGGGGCACACGAGGATATTAACTTGATTACGTTATTGTTGGGAGCCGATGAAGGTGGATTACAAATCTTGAGGAAGGATGGAAAATGGTTGGATGTGAACCCGGCACCAGGGTGCGTAACATGCAATATCGGCGATATGTTACAAAGGTTGACCAATCACGTCTTGCCGAGTACAACGCACAGAGTGGTCAATCCTCCGAAGGAGAGAGCGCACATTCCCAGATTTTCGATGCCATATTTTTTGCATCCAAATCCAGATTACGTGATTGAGACGTTAGAGTCGTGCATCTCGAACGATAGACCGAACAGGTACCCTGAACCGATCAGTTCGGACGATTATTTGCAAGAACGATTGATGGAAATTAAGTTGAAATAGACAAAATAGAATGAAAAGTGAGACAAGAAAGTTAACACATACATGTTAGTAGAAAGAGAGAAACATCGGCAAGGGTGTAAGAATCGCTCAATGTAATAACAATAAAGAATAGAGAGACGCAATGCATAAGAAGTAACATGATATACACTGCGGTAACCTAATTTTATGATACAAGAGGAAAGATGAAATCGTCGTCTCTGTTTAGAATTGTACATTTACTCTCGAAAAGGTTCAGATACCCCTCGATCGTAGGTATGAATTCGGATTCTAGTAAACTATCGAAATCGTAATTCATTGGACCTATTCTTGATTTTTCCGCGAGTATGTCTGAAATCAGACCAACACAAGTTTCAATACACGTAGCTCTGGCAACTCCTTTTTTGTCTTCCTCTTTCTCTTCTTCATCGAGAGACGATGTTTCAGACGCTTCGTCTTCTTCTATGTTCATTGATAAATTTTGCGCTTGTTCTTCAACGATTGCCTGTTGCTCTTCTTGCTCTTGACGCTTTTGTTCTTGTTCTTGAGCGAATTTAGTGACTACTTTCGTCTGATAATCTCGAAAGGAGTCTTTACTTTGACAAGGCGGAATTTTGTGAATGCTCAAAACTCTTGCAAAATAAAATATGTTTTGACCACCGCTAACACGGCAAAATTCTTCCATGCGGCTGAGTATATTTCGTATATGGATGGCTGAAGAATCAACTAGTGCACACAGTATGCGAGATTCAGTGTATATGAACGCTCTTCCCGTTTCTTTCGCGCCGTTCATTCTACTTTCAGATAGTATTTTATTCTCGAAAACGGTCTTCACATTATCCATGTCTCCTTTCTCTTCATTTTCAGCAATCTTTGCGAGAATGAGCGCGCGAAATGGCACATCTGATGGCTCATAAGCATCAAAACCTGCCTTTTTGATACTTTTGTGCACGACGTCGAGAAGCGAACGAGCCATAATTACTGCACGTGTAATCAGTTACGCGCCACAAAAAATTTTATGTTGCGCTGTGGTCAAATCTTTTTCTTGTACTCTTTCTATTTTTAGCTTTTTGTTGATGATGCAACAATAACTCGCTCTTGAGGTTTCCGATTTTTCAACGCGTCGAAGTAGAACACGTCACCTAGAATGTCGCCGAAGTCTCCTTCGTATATGGTATGAAAATCTGACTGACCTGGGAAGAGGAGCTCCGAGTGGTAAGAGGTATCGAGAACTGCCATGGAATACACTACATCTTCTTTTTCTCCTCCTCCTCCTCCCCCTCCTCCTCCTCCTTTGAGAGAAGCTATCCATAAAATGTTTCTCTTCTCCATTTTCTTCGCGTCGTATTCAAGATGGCTACATTGTTGACAATACCCAAGGTTCACGTTAAAAGCATTCTCGTCGAAGCGACAGTACTCTTTCGCATGAAATAAAATACCAACGACGTCTTTATCTTTGAAAATGTGTGCATGAAACAAATCGAAACGAGAAAGCTGAATATCCGCCCCACCGCTATGCTTCGCAATCTGAGAAAACAAATGCGCGATGTACTTGTTCGCTTTTCTACACCTGAATCTTCGTACCATAGATGACGGCGACGAAGGAGACGAAACTAATTGACATTTGTGCATGAAGGCATTTTCTACATCTGGCACCGGTCTTTCTCGATACGTTAGTTCCATAGAACCTGATAATAATGACAACGGTGGTCGTTCGCACGGAATGTGTTCGCATCCCTCCACGCTGATTTTATTACTTTTGCTTTCTTCTTCATTATTATTGGATACTGATGATGATGCATCCAATAAATTACGAACCAAATCTCTCGCTAGCTTCCTTCTTCGTTTAGTTTCTTCTCCCTCATCACCAAATTCGCAACCACCAACCATTTTTCCTTCTGTATCTGTCGATGATGAAGCAAACGATACGCGCAACGATGGAGTTCTTCTTCTTCTTCTTTTCAAACCATTGCTGCTCTTTCGTATGAAATTGTTACGATTGTGCTGGTAAGAACGAGTTGCTGTTGTTGTTGTTGTTGTTGTTGTCGCTGTCACAACACCGCGACGATGAGAGAGTTCGTTAAGAATCATTTCATTAGTACTCGTCGTCGTTGCCGTCGCCGTCGCCGTCGCCGTCGCCGTGTCGTTCAAAATGGAAAGAAAGAAACTCCGAGCGTGCGTTACGTCGCATCGCGTCGTCGATCGCTCGGTCGGATGTCATCCGCACACAGTGCACGACAGATAATACTCTGGAAAACAATTTGCCACTTTTTTTTGGAAAGTAACAAGCCATACGACCGAGTATTTCTACGAGAGAGAGACTTCTTTTTTCAGACTTCCTCACTTTGTTCCGTCGCGGGCGCTCGTGTTCACGCATGAATCGTCGTCGCACGCGAGGGGACACGGGAGAAGAGGAGAGTAAGGAGAGGCCCTCCTGCTCTTCGTCGTCGGACGAGGACGAGGACGAGGACGAGGACGACGAAGATGAACTCTTCGCCAACGAACTAATGACCGGGATGATTGCGCAACAACAAAAGAAGAAGAGAGAAGAGGAAGAGGAGGAGCAGAAGAAAAAACTGTTGGTATTGAATTCGTTCGGGGGAAGGTTTATTCCCTCGGGAATCATCGAGGTCATCTTCAAACACCTGAGCGCGGAAGACGTGGTGAATTCGGGGAAAGCGTGTAAGATTTTCAGGGAAGTAACGAAGAGAGACACGATTTGGAAGCGACTGTATTTCGACCGGTGGAGAAGAATACCACCTGAATCATTATCACCATCATCATCATCAGATGGCAACGATCGAGAAGAAGAAGGAGAAGAAGAAGAGAAGAAGCAACAACAACAACAATCTCAAAGAAAACAAAAACGAAGAAGCAAAACGTTTCTGCAAAAGTACTTCGAGAGAGACGAAAAAGAATTACGCAAAGCGTTACAAAATGTACCTGAATCTCAGAAGCAGATTTACGCAGACGTTGAAGCTTCGAAACGAAGCGAGGTGCCAAATCCAGCGAATGACCTTTTAATCGCGGCGTCTGTATCGACGGCAAAGAACGTGGAAGGTGCTATTCGGTTTTGGAAGGAAAGGAAAGGTTTCGCGGTACCATCAAAAGTTGAAGAAGACAAACACATGAAGCACAAGTGCGGAAAAAGTTGGGGGTGTTCTTACCATCAAATCGGTGGAATATTCTTGTGCGAGAAGACCGGTAGAGAGCATCGATGCGGTCCTCGGTGCGACGCTCGCATTCTGATCGACGACACATACGTGTGTGGCATCAGTGGAATAACGTCCATGGATGATAACGGAACGACAATAGCAGAGGAGGAAAGGTGCTCGCGAGAATTAGCTGGGGCAACCGTAGATGACGAGTTCGGGTTAGAGAACGAACCAAACTTTGGTGAACGCGGGTACATTCTCAACGCGTTTGAGCAAGGGTATTCGTGCGAAAATGAAAAGGAGTTGCACGATTTATGGTGGGTCGGTTACCGCAACGGCCGCAAATCGCAAAAGAGGCAGAAGAAAGAGGAAGAGGAGGGGCGGTATTTCGTGTGAGAAAAGTTACAAAAGTAGTTTTAGTTCTAGTGTACCATGGTACCATATGGTACCTGGTACCATGGTGGGTACCAGTGATACTTGGTACCATACCGGTAGTATTACAATTGTATTTTTAAATGATTGAGTCTTTCTATTATTAACTGCGTAGCTAAGAATCTATGATGCTGATGATGATGTTACTACTACTACTTCTTCTATAATTTCAACTTTCACCTCCTCAAACTGGCACACGATCGCTGTTGTTTTTACTTTTTGTAATCAAGTCGTACACCTGCGTGATTTTGTCTGTCAGTGTGTGCAAAACGTGTGCCTCCTCCTCCTCTTCATTCTTCAGAAACTCCAACAATCCAATTTCTTGGTCGAAAACACCTTTGAATTTCCCTTGACTGATCATCTCGATGCCTTTTCTTTCCGCCTCGCGTTCGCTCACTTTTACAATATTGGACAATTCAACCAAGGTTATCGATTTGTACAACTTACTCACGCAGAGTAAGTTGTGCTCCAAGTTGATGGCGACATAAGCATTCAGGTGATGTGGTTTCGTCAATTTGCTCTTAATGGTATCCGCGTCCACAATGTGTCCAAGCTGGATGGATTTCAATATGTTCAACAATCCTTCGTCGTCGTCGTCGTCGTCGTCGTCGTCTGTTGCCATTGTCGTGTCACCTTCGTCTTTCTCTTTCACCACGGTGGAAGGAGGTGCTAAAAGTTTTGCAATCAATCGAGTCTTTTGGAAACTGCCTTTGCTCAATATGGCGCATATTGCAGCGTTTCGGAAATCCTTTAAAGCTAAATACCCGAAGCCAGCTTCTACGAAACGTCCTTTCATATCCGATATGATGGCATCGCACAGTTTAAATCCTCTCATACTCTCTTCGTCTTTACATTTACTCGAAAGAAACTTGGCACGATTCAGGTACAATTCTGCATTTGCCACGGACGAGTCGTCCACACCATATACATTTACAGTTGAAGAAGATTGTTCCAATAACAAGTACTTGGCAAACTTTACGAACAGCGTAAACTTATACGAATCGTCTAATTTGCAGATGGAACTCTCCAACGAAGACGCGAAGTGCTGAAAAACTTGTTTATTGACCTGTAAAGAGGGCACGGAGAGGATGTGCGCGACAAACTGTTCGACAAGACTCACGTCCGAGGCGTCGATCGATTCTCGCAACAACTCGTTATATTGAATTACTTTCTCCGAATCGTTTTGCAACGAAGCTATCGATTGTAACTTGGCATCCATGTTTATTACTGTTACTATTATCGTATGGATTTGTATGGATTGATAGGAGAGACACTGGGAATAGTTCGGTGAGGAGGAAAGAAGTCCACGGAAAGATCTTTTAAAGTGAGTTTTTATGTAGACTGAGATTTTTTCCCTCTCACGATTTACAAAAACTTTCTCTCAAAAACTCTTCTTTCTTTTTCCTTCTTTCTTTTTCCTTCTTACTTCTTTTTTTCCCGAATGATTCTTACAAATTCAGTCACTTCAAATCACTCGTATATATTATTTAATATTTTATGTGTTAAATAACTCCCCCAAAAGTATTCATTTCGTATTTGAAAATTTAATTATTTTTTTTCTGGGTCTGCTCTGCGAATTCAAAACACTTCCCCGACTATATTTCATAATTGTTTTGATTTTACATGCATTAAAAATTATAATATATATTTTCATGTCATAAATATTTAAAAATTTGGGGATTGTGTGGTATAAACGATGAATTAAATTTAAAAGTTAAAAAAATTCCTAGTTTTATTATTCTCTATATTTCCGAATATTTTGAAATATTTACTATCATATTAGTCTTTTTAATTTTATTTAAAGAATAGATGACGAGTTACAGTACGGGATACCTCTTAAATCATGAAATAGTCGAATTTTTTGTTCTGGCTCCCTCTCTTTCTTTTTTGCCAAGGGACTTTTGTCTTAGAAATAAAAAGGACAATTGAATTCTTCAAAGAGCTTCTCCTCAAGCTTATAAAGAAGATGACAGAACCGAACAAAACAACAGGAGAAGATGATGAAGGTGAAGAGGAAATAGTTACCGTTACTTTCAAGAAGAAGAGCAGAGCGAATGTGAGGAAACGCAAAGGAATGAAAGGGGACGATGAAAACGACGAATCGGCAAAGAAGCTGAATTCTACGAACGCCGAGACTGTAAATAATAGTAACAGAGATACAAAAGGACGAGAAGAAGAAGAAGGAAACATCGGAAAACAATACCAATCTCTCCTCGGTGGTTCCTCCAAAGCCTCATCTTCGAAAATAACCGAAAAGCGCGTGTTTGCGTACGAAGGGGATCGGTCCGTGCAAATCCGAGACGACGGCGGAGCTACTCGTGAGATTGAAATAGATACTGAGAAGGACCGAGATGGTCGAGCTTTGAGAGAACAAAAGTTAAAGTTGGCCGCACAACGATTACATAATAATAATAATAATAATAATAATGACAACGACAACGTGGTGTGTGGGCTCGTTGTTGAAGACGACAAAGTGTACCGAGGAACAAACGCCTACACAGACTATCGCGCTGGGTTTCGAAAAGAACAAACTATAGCAAACGAAAAAGGCGGCGGTGCACACGGTCCTGCTCGAGCTTCTGCGAACGTTCGAATGACTTACGTTATGGATTTCAAACCAGATATTTGTAAGGATTACAAAGACACGGGATATTGTGGCTACGGCGACGCCTGTAAGTTTGTCCATGACCGAGGTGACTACAAGCAAGGTTGGCAGTTGGACAAGGACTGGGAACAAAAACTCCAAGAGCAAAAAGAGAAGCAGGCGGAGTTGGAAAGGATGGAAAAAGCGTTGAATAGTGACGGTGAAGAGGTGGACTTGAATGCAGACGATGACGAAGAGGAAGACGAAACTTTCGATGGGAGCATTCCGGGCGAATGTCAAATGTGCTCCAAGTCGTGGTTGGACGTGCGAAGCCCAATTGTGACGAAGTGCAAGCACTACTTTTGCGAAGCATGCGCGTTAAGAAACGATAGCGCGAAGAAAGAAAAGACATGCTTCGTGTGTGAAATGCCCACGGGAGGGACGTTCAACTCCGCGAAAGAAATTTTGAAACGCGTCAAAGATATGAAGAGGGATGGCGTCACGACTTGGGGAAAGAAGAAGAAAGAGAAGAAACGAGGCGTAATGATGGCGAGTGGCGGTGGCAGTCGAAACAAAATCGTCGATAGAAGCAGCGGATGGGCTTTAGGTTGAAACTAATAGTTAGTTAGTGTATATTAGACATTTAATGTATAGATAGACCATAAAATAAACTAAGACTGCATCCGTATATATCGCGCACTCACTATCTCTATCTCTCCTCCAAATACACTTGAACCGTCGTAAAACATAGACGTTAAGGATTCTCCTTCTTCTCTTCTTCCGGAGTGTTCGTGACCATTTCATTCACCGCGTGCACTTGGTCTTTCAATTCCATCCATATCGCTTTATACACCATCCGTTGTCGATTGACTGCCGATTTGCCTTCAAATTTTTCCGACACGACCTTTATAGCCACGTGTCTACCGTTCCCAGATAAGTCCATCACTTCCACAGTTTCCGCCTCTAACTGTTCTCTAATGTTCACTCTCATGGATTCGATTAAATCGGCGGTGATGTTGTTATCTGAGGCGGACATTCTCAAAATCGGAGACGTGCGATACGATCTCTTCCTCCTAATATTACTCATCATCTCGCGAGAGTTGTTTTGTGCTGCTCCAAAACAGGAACCGAATGTGACGTTCCTCGTTGGTGACGACGTTCCGTGTGGAGGAAAAGAAGGAGAAGAAGACGTGGAGCACGCGAACGAGGAGCGCGTTCTTCTTTGAGTCGTCGTCGTCGTCGTCGTCGTCGTCGTCGCCGTCGTCGTCCGCGCGGCGAAGAATCTTCTCGCGAGGAGGAGCGCCGACGGTCGCGCGAAAGGAGTTGGCATTGGTGCGTTGTTTCGTATTCCTTTTTTGTAAAGGTTTTTGCCGCCGTTGAAACACTCCTTCCAAATCGTCCATGAAATAATTGTCTTCGTCAACAACCAAAAAAGAAAAAAAGGGCAAAAAATCTTTGCCAACACCAAAGGAAAAAAAATAGAATTGATCTCGCTCTGAAAAACGTTCCTCCACACCTTTCTCTCGCGACGGCGACGACAACTGCGACGCTCGATTCGATAGAGAGAACGAACGGTTCACGTATCGCGGAGAGATAGAGATACATAGAGATAGAGAGAGAAGACAAAAATGAGCGGTAAAAGAGTTTTAGTCACCGGCGGAACCGGTTTAGTCGGTTCAGCCATTCGAGAAGTCATAGAGGCAGAGAAACCATCCGACGAGGAATGGTTTTATATGAGTTCCAAAGATGCCAACTTGTGCAACCCAAAAGAAGTGTCCGACATGTTCGAAAAATACAAACCAACGCACGTGATTCATTTGGCCGCAAAAGTTGGCGGGTTATTCGCCAACATGAAGTATAAAGTTGAGTTTTGGAGAGAAAACATCATGATGAACGATAACATCTTTCAAGAATGTCACAAGAGAGGGGTGGAAAAGTTAGTCTCGTGCTTGTCCACGTGTATTTTCCCCGATCAAACGACCTTTCCAATAGATGAAACGATGATTCATAACGGGCCGCCTCACTTTTCCAACGAAGGGTACGCCTACGCCAAGAGAATGGTAGATGTGCAAAACAGAATGTATAAAGCACAGTTCGGATGCAACTTCACAGCAGTTATTCCGACGAACATTTTCGGGAAGTTTGATAACTTTCACCTGGAAAACTCGCACGTAATTCCCGGGTTGATTCATCGAGGGTATTTGTGCAAGCAAAAAGGAGAAGACTTTGTGATTTGGGGATCAGGGACGCCATTAAGACAGTTCATTTTTTCCATCGATTTAGCAAAGTTGATGATTTGGACTTTACGAAGTTACGACGAGGCAGATCCGATTATTTTATCCGTCGGGGAAGCGGACGAGTTGACGATTAAAGATGTAGCGTACGGAGTGTCTCGGGCGTTGGGTATTCCAGATGAGAAGGTTAAATTTGATACGACAAAAGCGGATGGGCAATATAAAAAGACAGCAAATAATGCAAAGTTGATGAAGTTGAATCCGGATTTTAAGTTCACTCCATTTAACAAAGCCATTGAGACGACGGTGAAGTGGTTCTTGGAGAATTACAACAAGGAAGGCGGGATTCGAAAGTAAATTATTATTATTGCTTAATATCATGAAGTCACACACACACACACACATATATATATTATATATTACACGAAAAAAAGTATGTATCTGCATATTTATCGATACGTTGCGGATTCTATTTGCCAGTCGATTGGTTCAATCGAGTTTTTCTTCAAATATGCGTTGGTTTGAGAAAAGTGTTTGTTCCCAAAAAACCCTCTGTGCGCTGATAATCCCGAGGGATGCGCCGATTTTAACACCAAGTGTTCATTTCCGCTCCTTTTAATCAATTTCTCTTTCTCTTGCGCGTTCTTACCCCATAACAGAAATACAATATTCTTCCTCGCTTTCGCCAACTTTTCGATGGCTTTGTCGGTAAACTGCTCCCATCCTTTCTTGGAGTGCGAGTTGGCGTTGTGCGCTCGTACGGTTAAACTCGTGTTTAGCATCATTATTCCTTGCGATTGCCACTTTGATAAATCCCCATGCGTGGGAATTCTGCAGTTTAAATCTGATTTCAACTCTTTATACATGTTCAGCAAGGAACTTGGAATTTTGATGCCTTTGTTCACGGAAAAACACAATCCCATGGCTTGGTTCGTGTCATGATATGGATCCTGACCAATAATCACAACTTTCACTTTATCGATTGGGAGCGTGTTAAAACACCGAAAAATGTGCTCTTTCGGGGGAAATACTCTCTGCGTTTTAAACTCGTTCGCGAGGAACGCGCTGAGTTGTTTGAAGTAGGATTTTTGAAATTCGTTCTCTGCAAAAATCTCCAGCCAAGTTTTCTCCGAGAACAACATCTCCAACTCTCCTTTAGGAGGAGCGGATGATGATATCTCCGGTGATTTCGTCGCCGTCGTCTTTATGTTTTCTTTTTCTGCCTCGTCATCTTTTTTCGGCTCCTCTTTCTTCTCTTTCTTCGCGGAGAAGAAAGACGTCAGAGATTTCTGAGTTGGAGCGACTTTGCGTTTTGCGTTGGACGTCATTTTTTGTGAAGAAAAGTATCAGTTTTCTTGTTGTGTAATAAATAGAAATTCACCTACGTAATAATAATGCTATCTATGATACTCTCTAAAGCCTCCCTGTCGTCTCCGTCGTACTCTAATTCGTTGAAGTAGTTGGAATAATCGTCTCGATGCGCGTTGCCTCTCTTGCTGTCGTTGTTTACCACACCCACTGCTTCTTCTTCAGTATTGTTTGCCGCTCTTTTTTTCTTGCTCGTCTCAAATGCGTCGAAACGCTTTTCCAGTTGTACTAGATTTTCCCAGCTTCCATTCTTCTCAGACACGGCGTGCGCGATGTACATTATCATCTCCTTGGTACCTTTTCCTTCTTCTTTCTGTTCTTGTTCTTCAAGTTCGTTCAGTACCAACAAGCACTCCAACGCTTGTTCGCACCTTCTCCGCTCTGAATATTCGTCGCATGCGCTCAAGGTGCACAAAATATGAGCTTTTAACTTTATGCACTCGTAGTAACAATGCTTGTTCGTGGTGTGATGCTGTAAAGCCAGCGCTCTTTCGATGGAAGACAAGCTTAGCTGTAAGTAGTTCTTCTTATACTCCACCAAACTCTCTTTCGAACTCGTCAAATCGAACCCGCGGTAGAGAAGGTAAAATTTTCTAGGTTTCTTTTGCGTGAACCACGCTTTTTCGGTGTACAATTTAGCAATCTTCAAGAACATTCTAGCTCTCCAAAAATGTATCTTTTGCTGCGTGTTTTCCTCGATGGTTGAACTCGTCACTCGCTGAATCTTTGAAACGAACACGTCAACCTTCTCTCTCGGTCCAGCAACTCCGTGCGCAGGGTCCAAGAATTTTTTAATGAACGTCGTGTTGAACATTCCCGCAGTGGTATCATCGCACTCATCGCGAGTTTGATTCATGACGATCGCACGCGCGAGTGGTCAGAGCATTTCTTCTTTCGTTACGTCATCGTCATCGTTCCCGTTACGATCTTGTGTGTGTTGTGTGTGTGTGTGTTGTGTGTATGTGTGTGTGTGTGTGCGCGTGTGTGTGTGTGGCTCACATTATTATTAGGGGACGCACTCATACATTTCGTGTTTCTTTTTTCCCGTCGTGGTGTACATTTTCCCAAGGTCGAAGGTGTTAAAAAATGTGATAAATGTTCGATTTTTAGGTTTGACGAGGAATGAAAAGAGTAAGTGGGCGATGGGGAAACTCTGCATTTATAATTTTTATTCACATTGTTAATCACCACAGCACTCTTGTCAGGAAGAATTAGAGTGGTACTCCTTTACTAGAACGCGACGATGAGGACGACGGCCACCTCGAGAGGACAGTTCTATGCCACGACGTCGTCATCTTTTTCGTCTTTTTCCACCACGTTATCGAGGCGAACGCGTTTGATGAAGACGAAGACGAACGAGAGCAACAACAGACGAATGCGAAGAAATATCTCAATAATCGAAGCGTCATCATCAACGACAAAGGTGAAAGAAAGCGAGATTAAATACCACACTTGGCAAGGACATAAAGTGGCATACAGAGAATCAGGATCGAAAGAGGGACCGTGTGTTTTATTAATTCACGGTTTTGGTGTTTCCGGGTTTCAATACAGAGACATCGAATTGCCGAACCACCGAGTGTTTTCCATCGATTTGATTGGTTTTGGTTTTAGTTCGAAACCAAGCAGAGTAGATTTTTCCATGGAGTTTTGGAGAGACCAAATTGCCAACTTTGTTTCTGAAGTTGTCAAAGAACCAGTAGCGCTGGTGGGTAATTCTATAGGTTCTTTAGCGGCGGTGCACGTGGCCAGCGAAACGCCGGAGTTGGTGAAAGGCATCTGTTTAATCAATTGCGCGGGCGGGATGAACAACAAAGTGAAACAAATGCCGGGCGATTTCGATGGGTTTGCGTGGCAATATAAACTCGTCGGACCGATTTTCAAAGTTGTTCTGGCGATAATCGATACAATTTTGAAAATAGAGCCCATCGCGACGAAGATTTTCGACAACGTGCGCTCGGAAGAAAGTGTCCGAAACGCGCTTGCTGGTGTGTATAAAAATCCTGCTCGCGTGGACGATGCTCTGGTAAAATCCATCTGCCAAGCCGCAGAGAATGAAGGCGCGCTGGCCTGTTTCGTGAACATTTTAACCGGCAACCCCGGACCGAGACCGGAAGAGTTGATGAATGATGTAACGTGTCCTATATTCATCATTTGGGGCAGCGAGGATCGCATCACGCCCTTGGATTTTCCTCTGGGTAAATATTTCCAAAACTTGCCACAAACGCGAACCGGTCAAAGAAAAACGTCGTTCATCGAGCTCAAAGGGCAAGGACATTGTCTCCAAGACGATACTCCGGAGGAAGTCAACCGGCTCCTTTTGAACTGGTTTCGCAAGGATGATTTATTTTCTTCGTCAAAAGCTTGATGAGACTCGTTTTGTATTGGTCCCCTATTTATTCTTGTATTATTTTATTCTTTTATTGCGGCTGCTATATGCATACATCTAATCTAAACACTACGTCAAGCTCTAAAGAATAGTTATCACCACATGATCGTGCGCTCCTTGCAATAACATCTCTCCCTCAAAACGAATCATCTTTCTCTTCTTAGCTGCTCGTAAGGTGCCATTCAACGCCTCAAATTCGTTTTGCACCTCGTCGTCGCCAAATAAAGCGCCAAACGTGCACGATTTATTATCCGTGGATATCCGTTCGATAGCGAGTACGAGTCGTTTGCATTCCGCTTCCACGTCCATTGTGTGTGTACGTGTTCTCTTCCCGTGGTTTCTTCTTCTTCTTCTTCTTCTTCTTCTTCTTCTTCTTCTTCTTCTTCTTCTTCTAGAAAAAGTAGGGGATTTTTGTAAAGGAGCAAGGAAATTAAGGAGTGGAAAACGACGTTTTTAACAACACCACAACGAAAAACGAACGGAACTACACGAAGAAAATCCCCCCTCCGCTTCTCCGCACTCTCAACGCGCTCACAGTCCATCGCATGCGCGAGATGTCTACCGAAGTCGACAAGGACGACGGGGAGGATGAGAAAGGAGGAAGGAGAAGAGAGCGTGGTCTCTTCTCCTGTTTCTCATGCTTTACGAGTACTACGAAAGAAGAAGATTTCGGACAGACCACCATCACCACCACCACCACCACCAATGAAGGAGGAGGAGGAGGAGGAGAAAAAAACGAAGAGACATATGCGGCGAATTTGGACGACGGACAAGAAAACGAAAAGATGAATACGGATAAAACGGAGGAAAACGTCCGGATGCAAAATTCGCTCTCATCCACTTCCTCCGCTTCTTCGAACGTAAAAACGAAACCATCACCGGGGACGAATCGACGAGTAGGCTCTTTAGTGCTCACGCCATCCGTGCAGAAACTCTCGATCATTATGGACGATAAAGAGCACGAACAGTTGAATCAATACATTATGATTAAAGACTTGGGACGAGGTGCACACGCGAAAGTGAAACTCGGGTTGAACAAGACGGATAATAATTTGTACGCGTTGAAGATACGAAATGAACGTGTGAGAGTATCAGAAGCGGCGGTAAGGAAAGAGATTGCAATTTTGAAGAAGCTTTCGCATCCGCATGTGTTAAAGTTGCACGAAGTCATCGATGATTCAATGAGTAACGAGTTGATTTTGGTCCTTGAGTATGCGCCGGGTGGGCCTATTTTTACCAGATTCAATAGAGTACCGTTGTCGGAGAAAGTTTTGCACGGATACACGAGAGATATTGTTTTAGGATTAGATTATTTGCACTCCTTGGAGATTGCGCACATGGACTTGAAACCAGAGAACATGTTGAAGATGGCAGATGGCGTGAAACTATGCGATTTCGGTGTGAGCGTAGATTCCGAGTTGACACGGGCGACCAGGTCGACTCGTTTAGCTGGAACGCCTGCGTTTTTAGCTCCAGAGATGTTGGACGAAACGGGGTTCGATCCGATGCCGAGCGATGTTTGGTCGTTGGGAGTGTGCTTGTATAACATGGCAACCGCGCGGTTACCGTTTACAGGAAAGACGGTTTTCCAAATCGTCGCGATGGCAAAGAGCACAGAGTTGAAATTCCCAGACGAAAATGCAGACGCCATTATCAATGCAACGATCGTGCCTTCACCGCCGCCACCAAAATTATCCGATTCATTGAAAGATATGTTGCGAAAAATGTTAGTGATCGATCCGAAAAAACGCATATCAATTGCTGGGATGATGGAACATCCATGGATGACTGAGGATGGGAGAAGGCCTTTGGGACGACCGAGAACAAAATCGCCTTCGATGAAGTTGGAAGTTACCGAAGAGGATATCGACAACGCTGTGCGAACGAATCCTTTGGCGGCTATTTTACAACCCGTGTTTAGAATAGAAAGGTTCAAGAATGGGGAAGTTCTGATGCGTAAAGGGGAAGTAGGCGATAGAATGTATTTCATAAACAAAGGCGAGTGTGAGGTATTGATGGACGCATTGTTAGAAGTAGATGCAGCGGTAGATAATAGTAGTAGTAAAAATAACAACAGTGAAGACGTTCTGTGTATTAGATACGGAGGTGAAATCGTTGGTGAATTAGCCTTTCTAACTGCGATTGAAAAGCGGAAAGATAGGAAAACGCCGGGTGTTGGGTATAGAAACGCAACCGTTCGCGCTAAAGGTGAAGTGGAATGTTTAGCTGTGACGGTGACCGATATGCTCGAAGCGCTCGAATTTGATGAATCTTCCAGAGCTTCTGTCGTTGAAGTCGCGGGATATAGGAAACGACAAACCGAAGAAGTCATTCAGCAAATTGTTGAATCCAAGCTCGACGATGCCAAGCTCTCCAATCCGGTGTTGAATATCGAGAAGACTCTGCGAATATTGTATGCCGAGGATTCTTTGCCGACGCAGATGATTGTCAAAGCGCTCATCAGCAAGATTGGAAAAGTTGATTTAACGATAGCATCAAATGGTCGTGAGGCGGTCGATTTGTGTACAAACCTAGAGAAGAAGGAAGAATTGTTCGATTTGATTCTGATGGATTGTCAAATGCCCGTCATGAATGGTTTAGAGGCGACGAGAGAGATTCGGAAACTTAATAATGCCGACGGGTACTTTGCAAACATTCCAATCGTTGCCATTTCTTCGGGTATCTCTTCCATGGGTGAAGATAACTGTAAAGAAGCTGGAATGGACAAGTACGTCATGAAACCGCTTTCGCAAAAGTTATTAGTAGATACGCTAATAAATGCTCTCGAAATTCACGAAGAAAAGAAACGGTCTTCCGGAGGTCGTGAATAAAAGTGAACTAACTATGTTTTTATATTTGTAATTATAGCTGCCATGCGGCGCCGTTCTTCTATTCCTAATTCAGATCTTCTATTTTTCCAAATTGCCGCTCGCTACCGTCCACAACGCTTTTTCGATATCGCTGTGCGTCAAGGCGTCCTTATCGTGAATGTTTTTCTCCCCTAACAGTCTCGCGCGTTTCTTTTGGATTTGAGCAACGAAGTTCGTGTAATTTTGTGGCGTGTACGGATCCTTTCCATGTGAAGGAATAACCACCGCAATCGCCTCGTCGGATAAGAATGGAAATCTCGGGTCGTATATCGATAAAATCAAACTTGCCGTAGCCGTTCCGATCCCTTTCATCCCGGGTTGTTTCAAAAAGCACGAAAGCACGTTCAATATTTTCGTCGCGTTTCGAAAATCTGAACTGTCGTTCATAAGAGAACACATGTCGAAAGCTTTTTTCGTTTGGTTTTCAATCGCTTTCGCGCTCCATTGTTGCGGGTATTTCATCAACATCGGTCGATATTTCCCTTTCGTCATTTTCAAATCGTACACAGATTTCACCTCTGCGAGAGTCATGTGTCCTCTTTTCCTGCACTCCTGTGCGATGGTTTCGTAAATTAATCGATTCTTTTCCACGAGTTGGACCTTCGTCTTATTTTTCCCTTCTTTGTGTAATTGCGTTTGTTTCGCGTCTAAAACTTTAATCGCTCGATCATATTTGTGCGTCGCGATTAAGAATTTCTCTCTTCCGTCGCCTTTGTCGTCGTTCCACAGTCTCTTCGCTTCTGGCCACGCAATGGGCGGCATGTTAATAAAGTTCACCTGTCTGTTTTTTTGGTGTTTGAAAAAAAACATCGTCTCGCGTCACATTTTTTCCCCCACCGTCTCTTTCTCTCCTTCTCTCTCTCCCGGAGGAGAAAGATGTCACCAACATCACCCTCATCGTCGTCATCAACCGCGAAGAAGATGAAGAAAGGAAAAAAAGAGGATGAGACTACCAACAATAAAAATAATAAAAGCGGTTGGAATCCATCCTCCTTCGTCGGGGGCGCATCCGCCGGTCTCATTGCCTCGGCCACGTTGCAACCGTTTGAGGTTATAAAAACGCGCATGCAAGTCGGCTCGCCTGGGATTGCCAATCCAGGAGGGAATATATTCTCTACCGCTTCGAGAGTGGTGAGAACGCAGGGCGCTTTAGCATTATGGAGTGGAGTATCTGCTTCGTGCATACGGACGACCGCAGGGGCGGGTTTATACTTCTTCGTTTTGGACAAGATGCAAAAAGAGGTGAAGCAGTGGCAGAAAAAGAAATACGCGAATGGCGATAAAGAACAATCGGAATTTGAGAATAGCTTGCAAACTTTTATGATTGGGGCGATATCGAGAGCGTCGATCGCGACTTTGCTGAACCCGATATCTGTGGTGAAAACGAGATTAGAATACGGCGCTGGAACGGTATATAAAAGGTCGGTAGGTAAAATGTTGTTGGATATCACCAAGAAGGAAGGCTCAAAAGGTTTGTTTAGCGGAATCGTCCCGACGATCTTAAGGGACGCGCCGTTTTCTGGGTTAAATTTGTTAGTATTTATGAAAGCGAGAGAGTTTACGGCATCATTGGCGGAGAAGGAAGGGAGAGATGTGTCGTCGTACGACACCCTGTTGTGTGGGGCATTTGCCGGTGGGTTTGCCACGTTTGTCACGCAGCCGCCGGATGTGTTGCGTACGAGATTGCAAATTCAAAGAAATTTAGATAGAAATATTAAACCAATGGCAACTTTTAGTTCGATTCTAGCAGAGAAAGGGTTGAGAGGATTGTATGTTGGGGCTGTCCCGAGGATCGCGAGAAGGACATTTCAACAGGCGATTACGTGGAGTTTGTTTGAGTTTGTCTCAAGACAGTTAGGTGGAACAGGCTCCGAGAGTTGGAAGAAATAGTAAATGTATTTGTACTAATTTATAATCATGTATACGCGTTGCCGTTGTATGTATGAATGTAGAACATGAAGTGAGAATAAAGCATGAATGACTTATGTAAATAAAGAATACAACTAGACTAAAAAAACAACTTGCAAACAAATCTCACATCAATTCGCTGTGTCTATGTACAAATTTACAGAGGCAATGTCGGCGTACTTAACCTTCTTCCTCCATTCCTTCTTCTTCTTCGACATTGGCATGCCTTTCTTGGGAGGTCTATTTTCTTGCACATCCGCCAATCTGAATACAACTAACCCATTTTCCTCTTCAAAATCTTCTACATTTAATATCATCGTCTCGTTTTCCAGGTTGTCATTTTCGTTGTCCTTATAAATCACTTTCATTTTCAACTCGCGAAACCTCGATAAATCTTCCGGTATGGTCAGCTTTCGCTCCGCACCCGGAGACGCGACTTCTATGGCAACATCGTCTGGAAATCCTTTCGACTCTGCGAGCTCGTTCAGCTTCCTCGACACGGCAATCAAATCGTCCAAATTCGGTGAACCGTATTGGTCGTCCAAATCGTCCACGGAAATCATGATACGCTTCGTGCTCGGTATCGCTTTAAACGCAAAAAGTTTAAGATTGCCTTCAAATTCATCCATATTCTTCTCGTCAGCTAAGACTGCTCTCACGCATTCTAACGCGAGCTCACCCCAAGGTGTACTCGCAGTATCGATGTTCCCTCCTTGGACGTCCTTCTCGTCGTAGTTTGCATAGACGACATTGATATCTTCGTCTTCTATTTCTTCTTCTTCCTCTTCCTCTTCTTCCCAGACGATGTCGCTGTCATCATCTTCTTTTTTCGCACCCTTCTTCTTATTAACTTTTGTTTTCTTCTTCTTCTTCTTCTTTCCGTCACCGCCGCCACCGCCTCCCGATCCCGAAGCCAACACTCGAACATCCATATTTCTTCCTCTCATCGATTCTTGTAACAGAAAACTGCTTTTGCTATTGATGTCTCTATCTGTAGTATTCAACAACAAAGAAGACGTCGAGAAGGAAAACAACGATAACGTTAAGGGCGGCATTTTCAAGTTTCCACGTCTGCCGTTTTTAGTCGTCGCCCGCTTCGTCGCACGCGTCATCGTTTTCATCCTGTTCAGTGGAAAATAGGAGTTTTTCCTGACGGCAGCCGTTGTTACCTCAGAAGAAGAATTGAAAACGCTGAAACGTCGAACTCGATCGATATTCCTCGCTCCTCTCCTCGACGCTATCAATCGCGAAGAGGAAGAGGAGCACGGTAGCACCTTCATAATCGCGAGCATTTCGTATTACTTCTTTTCTCGTGCAACAAAGTTTTGAGACGTGAAGAAGAAAGACAACTCCTTTTTTTAACGCTTTTCTTCTACTCCTCCCATTTTTCTTCATTACATTTTCACAAAGTTCAAAATACAGCACGCGCGCGCACACACACACACACACACACACACACACACACAGAGCACACAGAGCATCTCTCTCTCTCTCTCTCTCACCATCTAATGAACTACAAAGACGACTTCTCTTTGGAAGACACTCGAGATTCGTACAGATACGACAGCGACGAGATGGATAGTTTATCTACATCCTCTTCGTCTCGTTCTGGGTCCTCCTTTGATAAAAACGTCCACATCGTTGGGCGATTGCAAAGAAGATTCGAAAAGTTCATCAACAACGTGCAAGATGCGTACACTATTTCGTGCAGGCCGGATTATCGGTTGAAAATTAAGACGCAGTGAGTAACGTGCATATGCTTTTTCTTCTTTTTCTCCTCCTTCTCTCTTTCTCTCTTTCGTATTGTTCCTGTTAGTTGTTAGTTGTTGAGAGGTTCAGAAAGAAATGAGAGCAGCATGACTCACAAAAGAAAATGTTCTCTTTTACGCAACCCCAAAACAGCACTCCGAAAGCAAACTTAGCGGTAAAAATGGACATCAGAAACGCGCAAGTAGACTATCGATTGGAAATAGAACCGAAACTTTTCCTCTCAAAATCTTCATTCGGTGAGGACGGCATAGATAATGTATGGTACAAGAACCCGGTGAAGAAAATCGAAGTCTCTGTTGAAGAAGGCGAAGTGGATGTGTTTTCGAAACGGTTCAATCTTGGAGAGTATTTAACCGTACAAGGTGTAGCGGGATATAAACATAGACCAGAAGACCCGGAGGATTCAAAATTTTCGTTCAATTATAGAATAGCGTCGAGGCATTGGGACCAAGCGACAAAGAGCTTGAAGAAGTATGAGGTGAAGCCACACGAAAGAGTCTCAGCAGCGGTTCGGTGGGACGTGACGAAAAGAGCACCGGATGCGGAAGGGGTCATAGAGAGTAAGCGAAAACCGAAATTCGATGTAGATATTGGATGTTACCACGTGACGATTCCTAGAATTGATTTTAAGTTAATCGTGTAACCGACGATATCAATGATCTGAAACTTTTTTCCTATCTACGATGTCGTACACAAAATTATATTACACATATTTAATCATCTTCGAAGAGCATGTTGTAAGCTGCGTTGCTTTGCAAGCATGAGTACTCGTACCCGCACCCATCTAAAGATGCTTCAATTTCCGCTAATTCATTGTCTGGAACTTGGATTCCTACGAGTACGGACGCTTCTCGTTGGCCTCCTGCACGATAATGGGTCATCGAAACATTCCATCTCGGCGATATGAAATCTAAAAAGTTGGCCAACGCTCCCGCTCTCTCTGGAATAGCAACGTTATACAAACGCTCGTTTGGAATGCTCGAAGCACCACCAGTCAAATTCCTCAAGTGCGTCTGCGTCGTTTGATCTTTTGTAAAATCTTCCGTTGGAATGCCGTTCGACCTCAAGCGCGCTATGCATGCTTGGAGTTGCGTCTCGCTCTCTACATTCACCGAATATAAAACTTTCGCTAAATTCTTCTTCCTGTCGCCCTTGATATTCTGAACTCTGTATTTGAACTCCGTGAAGTTTGTATCCTCGCCGACTAACGTGACGAACCTCTTGAAGGAGCCGTTTTCTTCGGGAATCGCGGAAATCAAAGTCGCTTCCGTACCTGAACCACCATCGGCAATTTCCGAGATGACTCTCAATCTATCAAAGTTCATGTTCGCCCCAGACGTTATACAAACGACGTCACCTTCAAAATCCGGATTTGCATTCAACCATTCTTTCGCACCGGCGACGGCAAGTGCCCCAGATGGCTCTAAAATCGAACGCGTATCTTCAAATACGTCCTTCAAAGCCGCGCACGTTTGATCGGTACGAACCATCATCACCCCATCAACACATTGTTGACAAAGCTGAAAGCAATTCAAACCAACCTCTTTGACGGCAACTCCATCTGCAAAGCCATCGACTTTAGATAATTTAACGAGCTCGCCTCTGTTGAGACTTTGCGCCATGGCATTAGCGCCGCTCGGCTCGACGCCAATGATTTTAATCCTTGGTGCAATCGTCTTTAAATACGTCGCCACGCCCGCAATCAAACCTCCACCTCCGATGGGAATAAACACAGCTTTAGCTGTGGGTAATTGTCGCAAAATTTCGACGCCACAGGTACCTTGACCGGCGATTACATACGGTTCATCGAACGGTGGGATGAATGTCATCTCGTCGTCTATAGATCGTTTCTTGGCATATGCCGCTGTTTCGTCAAAATTTTCGCCGACGAGAACTACATCACCACCTAGTCTTCTAACGGCTTCTACTTTAATCTTTGGCGTGGTTACTGGCATAGCCACCACGGCTTTAATGCCCAACGTCTTTGCGCTCAAAGCGACGCCTTGCGCGTGGTTCCCAGCGCTTGCAGTTATTATCCCTTTCTCCAACTCCTCCTTCTTCAAATTCTTAATCTTGTTATACGCTCCACGAATCTTGAACGAAAACACCGGCTGTAAATCTTCTCTCTTTAAGAATATTCTTTTTTGTTTCTGCGCGTCCCCTCCAGGAGTCATAGGCACGTTCGCAGTAACTCTCTCTGATAACCGAGCAGCGAGGTCCAGTGGCGTCTCGACCACCACATCGTACACGTCTGCAGTCAATATGGCTTTCAAATACCATCCGGAGAGCTGTAAATCTTCGACCGTCGTCGTCGGGGCTTTAAATTTCGACACTTCTCCTGGTCGTAACGTGAAATCTTCTGGATTGACGATTGGCTTTTCCTTGACTATTTCGCTTTCTCCCTCGTCGTTGGCGTCTTGGGTGCTGCTCTGTTTCTTCATCAATGGGTTGATTAAAGTTGCTGGAGCGTTGGTCACGTCTTCTTCGTTGTTCGTGTCTGCGAAGTTTTCCAGAATAGCTTTTGATAGTTTCATTGTATCGCGTCTCGTTCCACCTCCTCTTTCTCGTCTGCACGAGCGAAGGACGACGCTTTTTCTTCTTTCCAATCCATCATCACAATCTATTCGGGTCGCGCATTCCGTTCCTCTCTTGGTTGTTGTCGTCGTTCGCGGTCGTCGCATCGCGTGTCGTCGCAAGCGCGCGACCGCGGTAGACGACTTCGAGGAGAACTGGCGATTGCTCGCAGCGGCGGTTGATGTTGATGTTGTGGTTCCTGACATCATCTTCTTTGCGTAGTCGAGCGAAATTTTTGTCCGGAGAGAAAGAAGGGTGAGGGTTACGTTACACGACGCTTTTTTCGGGTTCAATAAATCAGTCATTTTATTTGATCTGTTTTTCACAAACATTCGGCATTTTGTGAAAAAACGTACAATAAAATCTTTAGTATATCTGCGTATGTGCTTTTTCTACCCTACAATTCTATACAAAGGAACTAATAAAATAAGGCTATCTATGATGGACTCTAAGTCTTGCTACACGATCTAATGGTTTTGGGGCAAGGTTTGCAAAGAGTTTTGCTGGATTTGAAAGAATGTGCAACCGCCGTTTTTGTTTTGAGCCCCCCCATAAACAACCTCGGCTTTTATTTTCGTACATTCTGGATGGCTCGTAAAGTCTCCTCCCGTTGTTGCGAACTCGCCTTCTTGATCGCCATCTACTTTGGAGAGTTGTAAGCGACGGTGAGGGACAGATGTCCATCGCACACCGAGTGCTGGCTTCAAACTACTTGTTGTTTCTCTCGATGTCGTATTTTGTTGTTGGTGATATTTTTGCGCACCATAGTTTCCAACACTATTAAAATCCCCGCTCGAAGAATTATCCGCCACAGTATGGTTCGTGTATAACACCGCTGCTTTCCTCTCCGACGCGATCGCTTTTAACATAACCGCCACCATCGTCATCACTGTGTGCCCTTGATGGTGTGCTCTCGTTAACAGCGGTGCCAACAAAAGTGACAACGAATCAATCACCAACAAACCCATCGTATCTGACTTCTCCGGATTATCGTCCTCCTCGCTCGCATCTTGCTGTAACTGATCCAACAAGTGTAAGAGCGTAAATACGTCGTGAACGTCGTGAACTGCAATCAATTCTAACGTTTTATCCAAGTGCGCAGTGATCTCCTCCTCTGTCGCCTCATCGGACCAAAAGTTTCGATGAAACGCTTTGATCCTTTCCGCTGAGAAAACCCCATTCGTATCCACAAATACGACTCTGTGACCTAATGTCGCCGCACTCGCCGCCGCGGACAGGCACAGCTGCGTCTTCCCGCTCCCGCACTCGCCGGTGATTTCCGTCACTTGGCCTTGCCTTAGACCACCTCCTAAGCTTTCACCGGTTTCCGAGGTTCCTCCGGCTAAGACGTCGTCGATGCCTTCACACCCAGTCGGGAGAAAATTCAAAACAATCAGCTGATTTTCAAACGCGTTCCCATCCACGGTTTGCGGCCAGATGTCTTGTTCGAAATCTTCCACGCCCGTGGTCGTTCCAGAGTTGATTTGGTTTTCTTGGTTGCGTTCATTCTCTCGAGGAGCAGTTACAAATGAATCCGAAAACGAATGAGAAGCGTTCGATTCTTTCACCAACAGTCTCGGCGCTAAATCTCTTCTCGCTCCACCGAAAGGTTTCGACGGTAACGATGGCATCGCTGATTATTCTTTCTCTGTCTTTCCTTCTGCTTTACCCTTCTCTTACCTCTCAAACGTACCGAAAGAGCGAGAGAACCACGAGAGAGTATACAATAAGAGGGAAAGAAAAAATAGAGAAAAATGTCTCGTTTTTTTTTTTGAAAATTCCAAGCTCTTTTTGGCACCCGCTTCTTTGTCGCGGAAAACTCTGGGGTCTTAGGGCTGCAGAAGAAAGAAATCGAGAAGACCCACATCACTCTTCAGAAAGTTTCTTTGCGTCGATAGATTGTATACGCGCGCGCTTTCTCCACTTCTCGCATAACGCGGTTACGAAACAGCAATGTCTTCGAACAAACAAACGTGCGTGGTCGTCGGCCAAGACGACAAAGAGCCGATCGCGAACGCGGCGAGATTCGTGTACACGATTGCCCACGGAGGCGATTACCAAAAGGACTGGAAAGAAAAAGACGATAAAACGGCAAAGGAGGCGGAGAAACACGCGGAAGAGTGCTCAAAATTGCCGATGGATTGCCAGTTGATTGCGAAGTTGTTGGAGAACAACGATAAGTTGTTCAGCGACGCGAAAGCAGAGGACGTGGAGACGGTGTTTATCATCGCCGCCACGGTCGCAGAAAGATTTGAACTCGAAACGGAGAGAAAGAAAGCGCTGGATATGATCGCGGAAAAAGCGATGGAGAGCACGACGTCGAGAGTAGAGTCGAGATTAAGAATTTTGATGCAATTGTACAACTTGACGAGCGATTTAGAGACGAAGTTTAAGATGTTTTGTCGAACAATCGAATACGTGAAGAAAGCAAACATGGAAAACGTGGTGGAAACTTTAGTCGTACACGTGGAGGAGTCCATGGAGGAGTGGAAACAGATGAATGATAACAACGGGTCCGAGAGGAACGTGTATTTAGAGATTGCGAATTTATTGAGTAGGATGGGTGGTAAAGATGAGAAGGCTATGGAGTTTATGTTAAAGTATTTGGCGACGTTTGAAAACAACGAATGCGCTCTCGGAGAATCTTCGGCGGCGGCCAAAGATACCATTGCCAGTTTCGTTCGATTGAAAACAAGCTTTAGCTGTGATTTGTTGGATTACAAAGCTATTCAAGCGTTGAAATCGTCGAACGGGAAGGTGTTTGAGTTGTTGGAGATATTTTTAACAAAAGATGTGTCGGATTACTTGGCATTTGCGAAGAGCAATGGTGCACTTTTCAAAGATCTCGGTTTGAACGAGGACGAAACGCTGACGAAAATGCGATTGATGTCGTTAGGTGACATTCGAAACGGTGGGGGTGAAGTCTCATACAAAGAAATTTGCGACAAGTTACAGGTTGACTCGAACGAATGCGAAGAGTGGGTCGTTCACGGCATCTCTTCCGGTTTAGTAGACGCGAAATTGGATCAAATGAGAGAGGTATGCGTAATCACTCGAGGCACGCAGAGAGTGTTTGGGAAAGAGCAGTGGAACGAGTTAAAAAATAGCTTATCGAATTGGTCGGAGAATCTTCAATCCATGAAGACATTGCTCTCGACGAGCGAGGATATTTCAACCATCAGCGCTCTTTAATAATTCTCTTAAAACAATAGTGTTCGTAATGTTATATAATATACTAAACCGTACTAGATTCTAATTCATTATTATAATGACAGCGACTAATTCCATAGGATACATATCCCGTTTTTATCGCAACTCGCTAATCCGTATGCGCTCCATGTGGTTGTCGCGACAACTGCGTCGTGCGCGCGCAATGTTGTTCGCAATTTGTGATCGATCGCTGACCAGATAAAGACAGCTCCATCTGCGCCACCACACGCAATATGTGATTGGTTCGGAGAAAAACATGGGTTAGTCCAATTCGTCCCAACGCGGAAATTCGGATCTGAAAATTCTGCAGAAACCTCGAGCGTTCTGCAATCTAATATTCGGATCACGTTGTCGCGCCCGCATGTCAAAATTTCGCGTTCGTTCGGTAACAGTTGTATCGAGGTTACTTGTTGCTCGTGAACACCTTTTCTTTCGTTCGTAGGTGGACCACCGCCCGTTCGTAAGTCCCAAATTCTCACTCCGCCATCTAAATGCCCACTCATGACGAATTGGGAAGTGTCCCCATACACAACTGTGTTTACGTTTGAAGCGCACGGTGTAGAGTTCACGCATATGCCTTTATGTAAATCCCACTCTCGAATGGTTCGATCGTGCGAACATGAAATCGCTCTTTGTTTATTCACGCGACAAAAGTCCACACCAACAACTTTTTGCGCGTGTCCAGTCATTCGGTGTCGCACGCGTCCGCTCGATAGTTCCCAAAGCTGAATTGCTTTATCCGTGCCACACGCCAAGCAGAAGTTATCGTCGGGAGAGAACGAAAGATCTAAAAGACTTCCTAAAGCACCCTCCAAGTACGAAGAAACATGTCCTGAATTTGCATTGACCAATGCGACACGTTTATCGTCGCCGCACGTTCCTAATATTTCACCCGATCTGACACAAGACACTCGGTGCGTTGCGCCTTCATGTGTTTGACTGCGAAACTGTTGTCGACTCGGTATACTTCCCACGAACGAATCTCCAAAACCAGGCGATGTCGACGAATCCAACGAAAGACCACGCATACTCGCTGATGCCGTTGCGTTCATTTCATTCGCTATCGATTTCAATTCGCTCGCCTTCTTTTGTCTCTGCAAGTCTTCGTATAACTCGTTGATTTCATTCATTTTCTCCGCTTCTTTCATTTTCATCTCCATCACTCTTTCCACGAGTAGCTGATTTTCCTTTTCCAATTTTTCTACCCGCGCGATTGCGGAAATTTTATCCTCTTTCCTCGCTTCCGCTTCTTCTCCGGCAATCTCAGCCGCTTTCAGTGCCGTTTTCAATTCACTCTCCAAGTTTGCGCACGACTCGCGTAAATTTTTCAATGCCACTTTCGCATTTTTCAACTCAGTCACCGTCGTCTCCAACTCAGTCTTTGCTTGCTCTTTGTCACGATTCGCAGTCGAAGCCATTTCCATGACTTCCACGTTTTTCTTGTGCGCCTCGGCCAGTTCTCCCTGTAATCTCGAAACTTTCGCGGAATTTTCCTTGCTCGTTTTCGCCTTTGCGTTTTCCTCTTGCGCCTTTGTCAAAGCACTCATCAGTCCATCGTTCTTCACGCCCAACTCTGCGGTTTTATTTCTCAACTTTTGGACTTCTCTGAGCAACGTTTCGGATCGTTTTCGCTCTTTCCTGTTGGACGCGAAAACCTCCACGAACGGAAGGACTTCTTGTTGGTTTCTGCGTCGTAACTTTTCTAAAACTTCTCGTTTTAATTCGTCCTCCATCTCTTTTAACGACTTTCTCTCGTGTTTCTTCGGATAGATGGTTTAAGTGATATGTTATTTGGCCTCCCGTTCACGATGCAGAAGAAGAACATGAAGACTGACTCATCTCTTTCACTCACACTCTCTATTTATTTGTGCTGAAAGAAAACTGAACGCTCTTTTTGTTTTAGTAAACGCGCGATAAAAAAATGACGACGAGAGTTCTTGAATTCTTGAATGGAAGCGGAACTGAAAACGGAGAAAAACGAGGAAAAATGGCGAACACGAAATAGCACGTGTGATAAAGAAACTACCATATGAACTACGCAACTCTCTCTCTCTATAGCATCTACTAGCATTCTATTTATCGTTTACTCCATAAAAAATCACCAATCTGGAATGGATCTTATACCGTCATTAATCATTTCCATCAACTTTATCGTTAGCTCGTGCGTTCCTTTCGGTGGCATCTCGAAGCCTTCCTTCGGAGGTTTCTTCCACGTGAAATCTCTCTTATCCCAATGCCAATGTCCAATTTTACCCGGAGTAAATTGTCCTTTTTCGTTAAAATCTTGACCATACGTGTAGTGAAGAATGTATCCTTTCTTCCCTCCCCTAACTTGTTCAGTTTTATCCCAAGGCGGTTGCAACATGAATTCCGGGACTAAGTCGTATTTCACGCCAACTTGCGCGGAGGCTATGCTGTACGCCCACATTTCTAAAACCCAACCAAACGCTGCGTTTGTTTCCGGGTCCTGTTTCATTTTAATCGCTAACGTGTCCCACACCGTGCATACTTTCTTCAACTCGTCCTTATGAATCATCACTGGCGAATTCCCAATCGGCGCAAAATCTTTCAGATCCGCGTTTACTTTGTTAAACTTTTGTACGATAGGTGTAAACTTTGGATCCTTTGGGTTTATATAAAAGAACGGAAACGCAGCAGCGAGTTTTGGTTTCGCCAATAACGGAATTGGTCTTAAATATAAATGGTCTGGTTCTGTCATGAACACATACTCCTCCACGAAATAATACTTCTCCAACCACTGCTTGATTGCATACGGCCGGTTCAAAACCACGTACCCTTGATCGACACCTTTAGGCAACGGATCAACGACTACGCTTGGGATTTCATCCATCAAGTTATCTGCATGTGCGCTGTGTAATACTCTCGTGAAACCGCCAAATGCGCCCGAGTCTCCGCTGTTCAACAGTTTCAAGTATCTCTGATACATAATTCTAGATTGCCAAGCGACGTACGATTGCTCATTCGCCGTCAACATGACGTGAAATTTGCCCTTGCCTTGTTCTATTTCTTCCGCCGTTGGTTTTCGCGTCATGGATGTGAGATGGGACCATTTCTTTTCTTTCGTTGTAGGTGTATCTAGAGAAGAGACTGAAGGCGTCGGTGGCTGTGAAGAGGGAGGAGGAGGAGGAGGAGGAGGAGGAGGAGGCGATGGGGAAGATATGAAATCGTTGTCATCGTTATATTTACTACCACCAATGCCACGGCTATTCATTGCATCATCCTTTTCACCCCCTTTATAATAATAAGCGTCGTCGGTCGCTTGCGATGATGATGATGATGATGATGATGATGATGATGATGATGATGCAGAAGAAAAGTCATCTACGCCTTCTTCGCCTCCCCCTAAATAGTGCAACAATGAATACGTCGCGACCGCTGAAGCGATGCACACAAACGAGCGTTTTGTTGCCGCGCGTCCTCGGCCCATTTTTTTTATCTTCTATGTCTTCTGCGGCGCACGTTCAGTTCATGGTGTATGGCACGTAATTTATATTTGCGCATTCACAAAGAGTGAAGAGAGAGAGAGAGAGAGGCAAAGTCGTAAAAAAATTTTTTCCAAGTTTTCGTCGGATGTGAATTTTTAGGTTTCATCTTCTTTTTGTTCTTTTGGTTGTTCAATAATACTTATTCGCTCCAAAAGAAAGAGTTGGTTTTGCGTCAAAGAAAGAACTTTCTCGAAGAAAACCTCGATGGTGCGAATAAAGCAAACCGCGAAGCGAGGACGGACGGGCAAAAAGGACCGTCTCGTCGATCGTCTGTCTCCCCCTGCGTCTCCTGCTTCTCCTTCCTCTCCTCCACCAGCTGCGAAGAAAAAGAAATCTACATCGAACGACTCCGTCAGTCGAACGCGTTTGAAAATTCTTTGGATGCTCGAGTTTATCACGGACAGCGAGATCGTTCCTTGGTCTTTGAAGGTTGAGTATGCCAACATTGCGTCGGAGCAATTACGCGAGGACGACGCGTCGTTGGGAATTCCGAGAGTTTTACGAATCCGAATGCTCGTGGAGGAAATGAAATACATTTGTGGGGAGGATGGAGCCAATTGGGACTGGCAGGAACGGTCGTTGAAGTTGTATCCGATCTTGCTCAAGATCTTGTACACAATGGATTTGAAAGGAGAGGAGAAGTTGGACGAGCGCATGCGCCCGCACAAGAAAATTATGGCATTGGCTTTAGTCTCGCACATGGTGCAGTTGTTGATCGAGAGACAATTGAACGAGTTCATATGCACGTGGGAGTCGCAAACGTATGCGAAATTGAAGGAGATGCCACAGGGGAAGATGGACGGAGTCAGAGAAGAGTTGAACATATTAGATGGAATTGGGAGATATTTGAATACTGTTGCATCTATGTATAGGAAACAACATGGGTTTAATTTGGACACGTACGGTGGGGATGATATTACACGGAGTCCAGGAAAGCAATTACAAATGTCTTTGAATTCAACAGCTGACAACTGCGACATATACTCTGGATATCACTTTAAAGCTAGCGCAAACGAGCTTTTAAAGGAGTTGAGAGCGTACTATAAACGAGCGAAAGTAGCCTTGGGACCTACGTTTTTACAAGAAGCGAGCACGGATATTTTGCACGAGAAATATTCACCAGATTTGGATGAGGAAAAATTACTTATACAAACGAACAAAGACTTGGAGCGCAACGTCGAGAGTATTGAGGGCGGCAGAGTAGGTAGAGAGTTGCCTGACGAAAATTTGTTAGAAGAAACACCAAATAGAATCAGCACTCCGAAAAGTGTGAACATTTTCGGGAAGGGTGGTAAGAAACGATCAATCAGCGCGGCGGCGAATAACAACACCACTGAAAGACAGCCGCAGATATTCAAAAAGGTAAAAATTAAAATGGACGGAAGAAAGGGCAGCAAAACTGTAAACGCACGAGACATCCAATTCGACACGGAATTGCCGAACGATGATCCGTACGAGTACCATGACGACTTCGGTGAGCAGGAGGAGGAAGAAGAAGAGGAAGAAGAAGAGGAAGAAGAAGAGGAAGAAGAAGAGGAAGAAGAAGAGGAAGAAGAAGAGGAAGAAGA
>MDSZ01072806.1_pt1 | contig 37261 bp, 32 predicted proteins | sample 811201 | NCBI WGS metagenome assembly MDSZ01 (sample SAMN05326647, study PRJNA326480) | marine metagenome | isolation source: seawater | place: Indian Ocean: North | collected 2010
ATGAAACACCCGCAGCATAAAATAAGTCGCCAGAATCTGAGCAATGGCAATGGCACAGGCAGTAGCAGCAATAAAAAACCTTGCTGCATTCGCAGCCGCAGAATCCGTACTGCCGAAATCCCTGGCACCTGAATTCGCAGCGCCGAAATCCGCAGCGCCGAAATCCGTAGCACCGAAAATCTGCCAGCAGACAATCAGATAAACAGAAACCAGAGGCAGGCCATAAAGAGAGCGCGACATGGTCGCGTGCAGGAATCCCGCTTCACGGGACAGCGTATTCTGATACGCAGTTCTGAAAGACTGGCAGGCAGCCGCAAATAAGGTAATGGCGATCCACATAATAACTCCGGTTCAGCGAACGCGAAGGATGGACCGCCACCACCTATTTGTAAAAGGAATTACTTTTATACTTTGCATTCCATCAGAGAATGCAATCCATCACTTATGTCAGGGAGCGGATATTTTCAGCCGTCAGTGTAATGATATTCTGCCGGGCCTGCGGGCTGATCCAGGCATTGTGTGGTGTCACAATCAGATTCAGCGCCTGGTCGGCGCCAAGCGCCTCCAGCACCGGATGCCCTGCCCGAGGTGGTTCACTTGGCAGCACATCAAGCGCAAGACCACCGAGTACACCGTTCTGCAGCGCCTGCAGTGCCGCACGCTCATCAATAATGCCACCGCGGGCGCAGTTGATCACCAGAGCGCCTGGTTTCACTTCATTGAGATTGTTTTTATTCAGCAGTTCCCGGGTGTGCTCATTTAACGGACAGTGAAAGCTGATCACATCCGCCTGTGGCAACAACGCTGCAAATGTCGGACGGGAATCATTCTGCGCGCCCGGGCGGGCGGCAAACACCACCGTCATGCCAAACGCTTCTGCCAGTTTCGCCACCGCACTGCCAAGTACGCCCTGACCAACAATAACCAGTGTTTTGCCACTTAACTGGGTTGTCGTGTGATTGAGCAGACAAAAGAACGGACTCTGTTGCCACGCGCCCTGTTTCAGCTCCTGCTGGTACTGTGGCATACGTCCGGCAAGCGATAACATCAACATCAGGGTATGTTGTGCAACGGAATCTGTGCCGTAATTTTTTACATTCAGAACCGGCAGCTGACGCTCCGCAGCCGCCTGCATATCGATATTATTGGTGCCGGTAGCCAGCAACAGAATGGCCTTACGCCCTTCCATCACATGATCCGGAATCAGCACTTTGTTGGTGATGATCAGTTCGGCATCACCGATGTGCTCTTCCAGATTCTGCGGGTTGGTTTCTGCAAAAACCGCCAGTTCGCTTACCTCATTGGCGATGGGAGTAAAATCCACATCGCCCATGGTGGCAGCATCCAGAATTACGGCTTTATACATGGCCAGTCTCCAAAATTAAAAGACCATATCTGGCTGGCTTTCTGCGGTCAATGAAAAGGCAGTAGCGTCCGTAAGCCACAGCCGCTGGCTTTTAAAAAATACCAGTTAAAACCGTCGGCGACGGAATGCAACAAAAGTCATTACACAAATCAGGGCTATACCATCTGATACCTGGCTGGTACGACTATCCCAATTTGTGAACAATGTGTTCACTGTTACAGTTCTTTTTATCGGCAGAGAATAATCCCATATGCTTATCTCAGACGCCTGAGTCATCGAACATCTGGAGAACATGATGCCTGCTGAATTATCGACACTTTTTACACCGGTCAGTATCGGCGATATGGATGTGCCTAACCGTATTAATATGGCCCCTTTGACCCGCGCCCGTGCACCAGGTCACCTGCCCAATGAGCTGATGGCAGAGTATTACGCCCAGCGTGCTTCCGCCGGCCTGTTAATTACAGAGTGCACCATGATCACCGAGGGCACCTCCGCTTTTGGTAATGATCCGGGGATTTATTCGCCAGAGCAGATCGATGGCTGGAAAAAAGTAACCGACGCCGTACACGCTGCCGGCGGACGCATTTTTATGCAAATCTGGCATGCTGGCCGTGCCGCTCATCCGCTGTTAAATGACGGCAAAGAATGTGTAGCACCAAGTGCGATAGCCATCGACGATGAAACTCACACACCGCAGGGGAAAAAACCCTACACAGTCCCACGTGCTCTGACTCGGTCGGAAATTACCGATATTGTTGAAGACTTCCGCGCGGCCGCTGCCAATGCTGTCGCAGCAGGTTTTGATGGTGTCGAAGTGCATGGCGCCAATGGCTATCTGATTGATCAGTTCCTGCGCGAGAGCGCCAACCAGCGCACTGACGAGTACGGCGGCTCACTGGAAAACCGCAGTCGCTTTCTGCGTGAGGTGCTGGATGCTGTGACCGCCGAAATCGGCAGTGAGCGGACCGGCCTGCGCCTGTCACCACTGAACAGCTTTAACGGCATGAAAGAAAGTGACCCGGTCAGCTGGCTTCGTTATTTGGGCGGGATGCTGAATAAATACCACCTGGCCTACCTGCATGTGATGCGCGCGGATTTCTTTGGTCAGCAACAGGCTGATGTTATTCCCGTTGTCCGTGAAGCCTACCACGGCCATCTGATGGTCAATATGGGATACAGCGCTGAAGAAGCGGCGGATCTGATTGCTGCCTCCGGTGCAGACTCAGTCGCCTTCGGTACGGCATTTCTGGCAAACCCGGATCTGCCTTATCGCATTGAATCGGGCGCAGACCTGAACCAGGCCAACCCAGAGACATTTTATAGTGCCGGTGCTGAAGGCTATACCGACTACCCTGCTCTGAGTAAATAAATCACCTCTGCTCAGACGTAAAAAAGCCCGGTAATAACCGGGCTTTTTTACAGACTAATACAATGTGCTTATTTGCTCAGTGCATCAGCCAGTGCAGTTTTGAACACGTCATCCGCAACCGTAATATCCGGCGCGAAACGGGCAATCACTTCACCGTCTTTACCTACCAGGAATTTTTCAAAGTTCCACATAATGTCAGTGTCATTGGCTGGCAGTAGATCTTTAGAACCCAGTTTTTCTTTCAGTGCCTGCGCTTCGGTTTTGATGGACTCAGGTTTTGCCGCGATCAGCTGCTGATACAGAGGATGACGACCTTCACCGTTCACTTCAATTTTTGAGAACATCGGGAAAGTTACGTCGTAAGTCAGTGAGCAGAACTGCTGAATATCTTCTTCTGTGCCTGGTTCCTGACCGAGGAACTGATTACATGGGAAACCCAGAATTTCAAAACCTTCGGCAGCTTTTTCTTTGTACAGTGCTTCCAGAGATTCGTACTGAGGGGTCAGACCACACTTGGACGCCACGTTAACGATCAGCAGCACTTTGCCCTGATAGTCACCCAGAGAAATGGTTTCGCCTTTAATGGTTTTTACGTCGGTTGCATGAATGCTCATAATGACTCCGTTAACCCTTTCTTTGGTAAGGGCTTGGTATTGGTGAATGTTACTTACGTGCCGGAATTCTGCGGCAACATTACTGCGTGATGCCATCATTCTATACGAAACATCAGCGCTGGGATAATTCCCAGTAAAATACTCAGTTAATGAAACTCTGTGTTGTTGCATACAGGTTAAGAAAGCAGGTACTGCTATGCTCACCTGAGGCACAATACGCGGCTGATTTTTGCAGACAGCTACTACGCAGACAAAACACAGACAAAACACAGACAAAACACAGACAAAACACAGACAAAACACAGACAAAACACAGACAAACACAGACAAACACAGACAAACGCGGACATACGGAAAGAATTCATTGAGCAGCACAGCGTCACAGACAAGGTCACCAAAAGATCATTCACACCCGGCCATGGCGCTGATTCTGGCCATGGCCATGGCGTTGGGGCCTCTGGCTCTGGATACCTACCTGCCGGCCTTCCCTGCCATGGCAGCGGATCTTGGCGTCAGCGTGCACGAAGTATCTCTGACCATTTCCCTGTACGTGTTTGTGATGGCCTTCGGCCAGTTGTTCGGAGGCCCTCTGTCAGACCGCTTTGGCCGTGACCGCATTATGCTGGCCGGCATGGCGATCTTTTCACTTTCCAGCCTGCTGATCTGGATGGCCAGCTCTCTGACGGAAGTGATTGCATTGCGTGTTGTACAGGCCTTTGGCGGTGGCTGGGCCATGGTCTGTGTGCCGGCGCTGGTGCGTGATCGCCTGTCTGGTCAGGAAGCTGCACGCTTCTTCAGCCTGATCGGCCTGATGATGGTGGTCGCTCCGGCAGTGGCTCCCAGCGTTGGCAGCCTGTTACTTACCTATACCGGCTGGGGAGGTATTTTTGCCTTTCTGTGCGGCTATTCCTTCCTCGTTATTCTGCTGCTGCGCCTGGTCGTTTTCAGCGATTATCAGCGACCTCAGCATGAGGCCCATATCAGCGCCCTTGGACGTTACAAAGCAGTACTCGAAACCCGCGGGGCCATGCGCTTTATTCTGGCCGGCGCCATGGGCTTTTCCGTGATGCTGCTGTTCATTACCCATGCATCTTTTATCTATCAGGAACACTTTGGCGTGACGCCCACCGTTTTCGCCCTGCTGTTTGGTGCCAACGTCATTATGATGATGGCCATGAACCTCACCAACCGACAGATGCTTAAACGTTTTTTACCGGTTCAGGTACTGCGCTGGGCACTGACTTTGCAGTTCTTCGCTCTGATTCTGCTGCTGACCATTTCACTGGCCGGCGCCGGACTGATGCTGTTTGTACCGGCACTGATTTTGTCGATAGGTATGCTGGGGGCCGTCTCGCCTAATACTCAGGCCTGTTATATGGAGTATTTTCCGCGTCACGGCGGAACCGCAGCGGCTTTGATGGGGGCCAGTCAGTTCTCGATCGCCGGCCTTATCTCGGCCGCATCTACGCTGTTACCGGCAAGCATCAGCGCCATCATCGCCGCACAGCTGGCGTGTTCAGCGATCTGTGTGGCTTTGATGTGGACCGCGCCGAAACATCCTGCAGCAGCGGCCACCTGACATTTCAGCTGGCGTTTAAACAGCCCCGCCAGCCCTTCACCACCGGGCCCACTACCACCAGCCCAGCCAAACCTCAGTGACGCGTCAGCGGAATGTTATCCGGCGATACGTGGCTGAGTGGAACCTCAAGCCGGTTTTCTACGCTCCGCCCTGGTTGATTGACCATCTCGTCGTAAGCGCTTTCATGGCGCAGTACCAGACTCTGCACCGGCAGGCCCTCAAACTGAGCCTTCATTTCCAGCAGACTGAAAGACCGTAACAGCTTGCCCTTCTTATCCGTCACCATCTGTTCCTGGCCATCCACCAGCGCGGCGGCCTGATACAGACTCATGTCCAGTGAGTGAATGATGATCTTGTCTATGTGGTTCAGTTTGCGCAGTTCATCCGTAGAAATCGTCATAGCAGCCTCCGCCCCGGGTCAGATACCTGTGTGCCATACACATCAGTGCAACACACAACCCTATACAACAGAAATACTTTCCGTATAGGTTTTGCATAACTTATAACGGTCAGACGGAAGAGTCCAGCGTCAGTCACCCTGACGGGTACGTTTACGGAAAATTGCGCGGCAGTCAGGTGTGACAACGTTGAAGATGCTGTAGCGTTTTTCGCCAAACTTAACGTAGCTGGCGACTTCTTTTACGCGGGTTGGGCTGTGCAGCTTAAGCACTTTGGCGGGATGAAAAATCTCCCCCTGCTTACCAAAGAAGCTCAGGGCTTTCTGATCACTGGCGTCTTTGGCCGCCTGATCCCGGCAAGGATCAAGCGCCTGTACCGGTAGGGCCACTAACAGGCAGGGCACCAGGTATGGCAGCAGCAACAGACAGGAACGGGTCGTCATAAATCATCCTCCTGCACTGAGTCTAGCCGATCAGAGCGAGAACAACGGCCAGGATATTGAAAACAGCGGACGCAAAAAAACCGCATCCCTTTTGGGGATGCGGCCAACTTCTCGAGCACAGAGAAATACCTCAATCCCGCCACGACCAATGGCGGGAGCAAGTCTTAGTCGTCTGAACCCATCACACCCAGAATCTGCAGCAGACTCAGGAAGATGTTATAGATGGATACAAACAGCGTCACAGTGGCAGAAATGTAGTTGGTTTCACCGCCGTGAATAATCGCGCTTGTCTGGTACGCAATCAGCGCACTGGACAGAATGATGAACAGACCTGAAACCGCCAGAGAAAGAACCGGCAGGCCCAGGAAGATGTTGGCAATGCTCAGTACGAACGCAACGATCAGACCGATCATCAGGGATTTACCCCAGCCGCTCAGTTCTTTACCGGTAGACAGCACCCAGCCAGACATGGCGAAGAAGATCAGACCAGTACCACCCAGCGCAGTCAGAACGGTTTGCGTGCCGCCAGGCAGGCTCACGTAGTAAGACAGAATCGGACCCAGTGTCAGACCCATAAAGCCGGTCAGAGCAAAGACAGATACAATACCCATGGCTGAGTTTTTGGTTTTCTCAGTCAGGAACAGCAGGCCAAAGTAACCCACCATAGTAATAATAATGCCCAGTGGCGGCATGTTGATCGCCATGGCGATACCAGCGGTCACGGCACTGAACAACAGTGTCATGGACAACAGCATGTAGGTGTTACGCAGAACTTTGCTGCTGTCGGCGGCGACTTCGTAGGTATTTCCCTGACGGCCGGCCTCCATCACCACAGGTTCGGACTGCGATTCAGATTTCATGTTCAGATAATCAGGACGACTCATTTTCAACTCCTGTCAGATAGTTAAGAACATTGTAGAAGCCTGCAATACAAAATAATATTCGAATTATCTTTTGCCAATAGTTCGATTTTACCGATTTGTCATAAAGTGTCATGAAACGTCTCAATTACAAACACCTGCAGTACTTCCATTGTGTGGCCGAGGAAGGCAGCGTACTGGCGGCCGCCCGGCGATTAAACGTTACCCCACAGACCATTAGCGGTCAGCTGCGCCTGCTCGAAGATGAACTGGGCAACCAGCTGTTCGCCAAAGCCGGGCGCGGCCTGGAACTGACCGATGCCGGCCGGGTCGCGCTGGACTATACCCGCGAAATGTTTCGCTTAGGCGATGAACTGCAGGAAGTCATGCTACAGGAGACGACGGAACGGCCCCTGGAGTTCCGTGTCGGCATTGTTGATGCCCTGCCCAAATCCATTGCCCATCGCTTGTTGGCACCGGCGCTGTCAGGGTCAGGCTTTATGCGCATCATCTGCCACGAAGAGCAGATGTCAGTATTGCTGGGCGAGCTGGCGGTGCACCGGCTGGATCTGGTACTGGCGGACAGCCCTATCCCCAGTGGTATGAACGTGCGTTGCTTCAGTCACCCGCTGGGGCGCAGCACCATGGCCTGTTTTGCGGCGCCCGCATTAGTGCAGCAATTCAGTCATGATTTTCCACAATGCCTGCGCGATGCCCCCCTGCTGCTGCCGACGGATACCGCATCCGGTCTGCGTACCGAGCTGCTGAGCTGGCTCGACCGCATGGATATCAGCATGCGCATTAGCGGTGAGTTCGACGATTCTGCCCTGTTGCAGGCATTTGGCGGAGAAGGTCATGGATTTTTCTTTGCGCCATCGGCCATCCGCGAGGAAATCTGCGCTAAGTATGATGTCACCTGTGTTGGTGAAGTTGATGAACTGGTGCAGGAGTTTTATGCCGTGTCCGCCGAACGTAAGATCAGCCACAAAGCCGTCAAACTGATTACCGAGCACGCGGCTCTTTGACCGGGTCTGGTACTTTTCTGTTCATTGATCACTGGTTCAGTCATTTACGATTTTTAACAGAAAGGCAACAGATTAGCGTTTAGTGTGGAGGGAATAACAATAACAAGGATTCTCTCATGGACGTTAAAACCCCGCTCGAAATGCTGTACCACTGGGAAGCACGGAAACCCAACACGGTCTTCCTCCGGCAACCCATTGATGGTGTTTTTCATGAACTGACCTGGAAGCAGACTGCCGATCAGGTGCGCCGTATTGCCAGCGCACTGATTGCGCAGAATTATGAGCAAGGCAGTCATATCGCAATATTTTCCAAGAACTGTGCGGAATGGTTTATCGCTGACCTGGCCATCATGATGGCAGGACATGTTTCGGTTCCTATTTATGCCACCGCCGGTCAGGAAACCATCCGCTACATCCTTAATCACAGCAATTGCAAAGCCGTTTTTATCGGCAAACTGGATGACACCCAGAATCAGTGTGCTGCCATTGCCGATGATGTGGTTCGCTTTGCTTTCCCCTATGGTGATATTCCGGCCCGCTACCGCTGGCATGAACTGTTACAGCAACAGCCCATGGGCAGCTCACCGGTACCCGATAAAAAAGAGGTGATGAGCATCATTTACACCTCCGGCAGTACCGGTAATCCCAAAGGGGTAATTAATACCTTTGAATCCTACGGCTGGAGCTGCCAGACACTGGCCGCATCACTGGATGCCACCGCTGACGATAAACTGCTGAGCTATCTGCCGCTGGCACATATCACCGAGCGGGTTTATGTGGAAGGTGCCAGTTTATACATCGGCTGCAACGTGTCTTTTGTTGAATCCCTGGATACCTTTGTCGATGACCTCAAGGCGGTTGCCCCTACCCTGTTTATTTCGGTACCGCGTTTATGGACCCGTTTCCAGATGGGCGTACTGGCAAAAATTCCGCCACACAAACTGAATCGCTTATTAAGCATCCCGATCCTGAAAAATATTGTGGCGAAGAAAATCCGCAAACAACTTGGTTTTGAAAATGTGCGTATTTACGGCTCAGGTTCTGCACCGATTTCCCCTGCTACTCTGCACTGGTATCAAAAAATCGGCATTAATATCAGCGAAGGCTGGGGCATGTCTGAAAACAATGGTTTAGGCACCCTTTCCTTTCCGTTTCGCAGTGACAAGGTAGGCTGCATCGGCCGCCCTTACGAGGGAGTTAACCTGCGTATTTCTGACGAAGGTGAAATTCAGCTCAAAGGCCCGTGCGTTATGACTGAATATTATCTGGAACCAGAAAAAACAGCCGAAGCGTTTACCCACGATGGCTGGCTGAAAACCGGTGATAAAGGCGAAATCGACAGCGATGGTTACGTGCGCATCACAGGTCGCTTAAAAGACATCTTTAAAACCGCGAAAGGCAAATACGTCACGCCGGTGCCGATCGAAGCCCTGCTGATGGAAAATCCGCTTATCGAACAGATCTGTGTCACCGGCAGCAATCTGAAGCAACCCGTGGCGCTGCTGGTGCTGACACCGGAAGCCAGAGTGCATAACGCTTCGCACATTAACACCAGTCTGGAACGGACGCTGAAACAGGTCAACCAGCGGCTGGAAAGCCACGCGGTGCTCGATCACCTGATTGTGGTGCAGGACAGCTGGACCACAGATAACGGACTGCTGACACCGACGTTAAAAGTAAAGCGTCACCTGATCGAAGCAAAGTACCAATCGCTTCTGCAGAAATCGTATCAGCAACCGGTTGTGTTTCAGGGTAAAAACGTCAGTATTGCTGAAAACGAACCCGAGTATTCAGCGGACAGCAACGACTGACGTTTACAGCCACAAAAAAAGCAGCATGGAATTTCAGTTCCATGCTGCTTTTTTATCTTTCGCCTTTTAATTTTGGGCCTTTTAATTTTTGGCCTTTTTATCTTTGGCTTTTTTGGGGTCAGCGCCTGAAGAATTACTCCCCCACCAGCTCTTCACAGCGCCAGACGCCATTATCGCCGGCAAGACGCTGCGTCAGCTGTGGCAGCAGCTTTTGCATGTTGCCCATAAGAGTAAACGGAGGATTAATCACGATCATACCCGACGATGTCATGCCGCGGCCTTCGGTGTCTTCTCCCACGCCCAGCTCAAATAACTGGATACGCGGAATGCCGCTGTTTATGAGAGCTTTTTCCATTTTATCAATGCGCTGACGGTCCACCACCGGATACCAGAGCGCATACACGCCCGTGGCAAATTTACGGTGCGCTTTTTTAACGGTCTCAACCAGCGTGTCGTAATCGCTTTTCACTTCGTAAGGCGGATCGATCAGAACCAAAGCCCGGCGTTCTGCTACAGGCAGAAGCCCGAGTAATCCGGAAAAGCCATCACTGTTATGGGCGTGCATGCGGCGATCCCGTGCCACCATAGCATCCAGCCGGCGGAAGTCCTGTGGATGCAGTTCAAACAGGTGAGCAGAATCCTGTGCTCTTAACATCTGCTGTGCAATACGCGGCGACCCCGGGTACAGACCAGCAGCCGGCACAGCGCTTTTATCCCATTCAGGCTTACAGCCGGCGACCACCTCAAGGTAATCTTCCGTTCCTGCCAGCGGCTTGGCTTTTAAAATGGAAATCCCGCTGCGGAATTCTTCATTCTTGCCCGCTTCTTCGCTGCTCAGTGAGTAAATACCAGCACCGGCATGAGTATCAATGTAAGCAAATGGCTTATCTTTCTGCTTCAGATAATTAAGGATTTCGACCTGCACCAGATGTTTCAGCACATCGGCGAAATTACCTGCATGAAATGCGTGACGATAACTGAGCATAGCTTTCCTATATCCATAAATGCATCGCTGCTGTCAGCCTGAACCGACTTTCAGCAGCGATAAAAAAACGCATCGGTTGATGCGTTTTTAAATAAACAGCAGACGATCGTCCGTCATTATGGACGGTCATCCACCTCTTCAACTTCCGGCGGCATCAGATCTTCACGGCTGATATTCATCGTCATCAGAATACTGGACGCTACGAAAACCGAAGAATACGTACCCACAACCACACCAATCATCAGCGCGACGGAGAAGTTATGAATAATGTCGCCACCCACAATCATCAGAGCCAGCAGCACCAGAGCCGTGGTCAGAGAGGTCATAATGGTACGACCCAGAGTCTGATTGATGGAGTAGTTGATGATCTCTGCTGAATCACCTTTACGCAGTACGCGGAAGTTCTCACGGATATGGTCCGATACCACAATGGTATCGTTCAGTGAGTAACCGATCACAGCCAGCAGTGCCGCCATCACGGTCAGGTCAAATTCCCACTGGAACAGAGCGAACAGACCAATAATGATGATCACGTCGTGGAACAGAGCAGCAACGGCACCCACAGAGAATTTGAACTGGAAGCGCACAGCAACGTAAATCATCACGATTGCCAGGGCCAGCAGCAATGCCAGACCACCCTCGTCACGCAGTTCTTCACCCACCTGAGCGCCCACAAATTCACTGCGCAGCAGTGTCAGATGGTTACCCGTGGTGTGCTCCTGCAGAATACCCAGAACTTCGTTACCCAGGTTGTCGCGGAAGGCTTCCGACATACGTACCAGCACATCGGTTTCGGAGCCGAAATTCTGTACGGTAACGTCGCGGTAACCGGCGTCGGTCAACACTGTCGATACACTGTCCAGTGCCACCGGCGTTTCATACTGAACTTCCAGCAGCGTACCGCCAGTAAAATCCAGCCCCAGATTCAGACCACGCATGGCGATGGCGGCAATCGCCACCACAATCATGATGATTGACAGCGCGGAGGCAGCACCGCGCATGCTCATAAAATTAATTTCCGGAGTTTTCATACTTTTCCTCCGATAGACAGTGACTCAAGACGACGGCCACCGTAGATCAGATTGATAATGGCACGGGTCAGCACAATGGCCGTGAACATGGAGGTGATAATCCCGAATGACAGCGTAACCGCAAAACCTTTCACCGGACCTGTGCCGACGGCAAACAGAATCACAGCCACGATCAGAGTCGTCAGGTTGGCGTCAAAAATGGTAATAAACGCACGGTTATAACCTTCATGAATCGCCTGCTGTGGCGATCTTCCGGCTCTCAGCTCTTCGCGGATACGGGCAAAAATCAACACATTGGCATCCACCGCCATACCCACCGTCAACACGATACCGGCAATACCTGGCAGGGTCAGAGTTGCCCCAATCATGGACATCAGAGCAATCAGAATCACGATATTGGCCAGCAGCGCGACGTTGGCCACCAGACCAAATACACGGTAATAAATGGCCATCAGCAACAGCACCAGAGCCAGGCCCAGAATCACAGAATTTGTGCCCTGCTCGATGTTCTCTTTACCCAGGCTCGGACCAACAGTACGTTCTTCAACAAAGTACATAGGTGCAGCCAGTGCACCGGCACGCAGCAGCAGTGCCAGTTCAGACGCTTCGGCAGACTGCAGACCGGTAATACGGAAGCTGTTTCCCAGTGTGCTCTGAATCGTTGCCAGAGAAATAATGGATTTCTCCACGACCTGAATGGTTTTCGGCGTTTCTTTACCATCGACCATTTCATAGGTTGTTTTTGGCTTACGCTCAACAAACAGAACCGCCATGCGCTTACCCACCGCTTTACGGGTAACCTGCGTCATCATGGCGCCACCTTTGGAATCCAGATCGATATTCACCTGTGGGAAACCGTTTTCATCAAACGAAGGCTGCGCATTGGTTACGCTGTCGCCCGTAGTGATGACTTTCTTCTGCAATTGCGCGGTACGGTATTCGTCATTACGGAAACCGTATTCGTCGGTCAGGAAGCGACTGGTGCCCGGCTCGGCTTCGAGACGGAATTCGAGGTTAGCGGCTTTACCCAGGATTTTCTTGGCTTCAGCTGTGTCCTGCACACCTGGCAGTTCAACCACAATGCGGTTACGGCCCTGACGTTGCACCAGAGGCTCGGCTACACCCAGCTCATTCACCCGGTTACGCAGGGTCGTGAGGTTCTGTTTAATGGCGTAGTCTTCGAATTCTTTAACTTTGGTTTCTTTAATGCTCAGACGCAGGTCAGCGTATTCCCCGTCTTCAGAATCCATCAGGAATTCCGGGTAGTTACGGCCAACAAACGTCATCCCCTCAGCGCGTACATCAGAGTTAATAAAGCTGATCACCAGTGCCTGACCATCCAGCTGAATGCGACGGTACTTGAGATCTTCTTCACGCAGGCGGTTACGGAACTCCTCGCGGTAGTTTTCCATACGGCCTTTGAGATAATCATCCATATCCACTTCCATCAGGAAGTGCACACCACCACTGAGGTCGAGACCCAGAGTCATCGGGCCGGCACCCATGGACAGCAGCCAGTCCGGCGTTGTCGGTGCCAGGTTGAGAGCCACAATATACTCATCACCCAGGGCACGCTGAATGGCGTCCTTACCTTTTAACTGGTTATCAGCGCTGGTCAGACGGAATAACGCCGTGCTGCCGGTTACTTCTTCACCAAAAAATTCGATATTTGCGCTGGTCAGAGTGTCGCGTACACGCTTCAGTGTCGCTTCTGACATTTCGGCACCAGAACGGGCCGGGGTTACCTGAATAGCAGGATCAGGTGGATACAGGTTTGGGGCCGCGTAAATGCAGGCGAAAACCAGTACCAGAACAATCAGCAGGTTCTTCCACAGGGGGTATTTATTGAGCATACAACTGCCCTTTTTCCTTTCTTTAAAAAAAGACGGCCTCTGTATTGAGAGGCCGTCTGCAGCCCGGGGCGGGCCTTATGCTTTAACGTCTTTAATCGTGCCTTTTGGCAGTGCAGCAGTGATTGCTACTTTCTGGATTGGCAGCTGAACGCCTTCAGAAACTTCAACCACAACGAAATCGTCAGTTACTTTTACGATTTTGCCCAGCATGCCACCAGCGGTAACCACTTCATCACCCTTGGTCAGACCGCCGATCAGGTTTTTGTGTTCCTTCTGACGTTTGCTCTGTGGACGCCACAGCAGGAAGTAGAAAATCAGCAGGAAGCCGCCAAGGAATACCAGCTGGCCCATAACACCCATGGATTCAGGGGCAGCACCGCCTTCAGCCATCGCAGATGCAGACATTGTTAAAGCCAGGGCGGCCAGAATAGATTTCATAAAGAGATTCTCCCAATGTATTGTGACATGAGCATGTCATGCCCTTCGTCGTTCGTGTCTTTTAGCAGTCTTATAAATGCAGCGCGCTGTGCACGCTGCTGTATTCTCTGGCTCAGGAAGCGGATTCCTCTGTCGCCGGGCTGTCATCTAATGGCGGAGTCTTCATGCCCCGCTTGGCATAGAACTCGTCGACAAACCCGGCAAATGTACCCTCTTCCAGAGAACGGCGCAAACCGGCCATCAGGGTCTGGTAATAATGGAGGTTATGAATCGAATTTAAAGTAGCACCCAATATTTCTTTACACTTATCTAAGTGATGCAAATACGCACGGCTGAAATTACGGCAGGTGTAACAGGTACATTCCGGGTCTGCCGGGCCGTTATCGGTCTTGTTGGCCGAGTTGCGAATCTTCAGCGTACCGGTCGAAATGAACAGGTGCGCATTGCGGGCGTTACGGGTCGGCATCACACAGTCGAACATATCAACACCGCGGCGCACGCCTTCCACCAGGTCTTCCGGCTTGCCGACACCCATCAGATAGCGCGGCTTGTCTTCCGGCATTCTCGGCGCAATGTGCTTCAGTACGCGCATCATTTCGTCTTTCGGTTCGCCAACACTCAGACCACCAATGGCGTAACCGTCAAAACCGATGTCGAGCAGGCCGGCCAGCGACTCATCACGCAGGTCTTCATACATACCACCCTGAATGATACCGAACTGAGCCGACGGGTTATCACCGTGAGCATCTTTGGAGCGCTTCGCCCAGCGCAGAGACATGCGCATGGAATCCGCCGCTTCTTTTTCTGTCGCCGGATACGGGGTGCATTCATCAAAGATCATGACAATGTCAGAGCCCAGATCGCGCTGTACCTGCATCGAGCTTTCCGGCGTCATCATCACTTTTTCACCGTTCACCGGTGATCGGAAGGACACGCCCTCCTCCGTGATTTTGCGCATATCCCCCAGACTGAACACCTGGAAGCCGCCGGAGTCGGTCAGAATCGGCTTATCCCAGCCGATAAAATCGTGCAGATCGCCGTGCAGTTTGACGATCTCAGTACCCGGACGCAGCATCAGGTGAAAGGTGTTACCCAGAATAATCTCGGCACCCAGCTCTTTAATCTGCTCGGGTGTCAGGCCTTTTACCGTGCCGTAGGTACCCACCGGCATAAACGCCGGGGTCTGAATGGTGCCACGGGGGAATGTCAGCTGACCACGACGGGCCTTGCTGCCGCTGTCTTCGGTTTCCGAAATCAGCTCAAACTTCATAAAACATTCGCGGGTCATACGGATTCCTCGGCATTCGCTTGCGGGCAGGCCAGGAACATGGCATCCCCATAACTGTAAAAACGGTATTTTTCTTTCACGGCTTCGGCATAGGCTGCCAGCGTGTGATCACGCCCGGCGAAGGCTGAGACCAGCATAATCAGCGTAGATTCCGGCAGGTGGAAATTAGTCACCATGGCATCAACGCTGCGGAAGCGGTAACCGGGGTAAATAAAGATACGGCTCTCACCATAGAAAGTTTCGATCTCACCGGAGGTACTGGCGCTCTCCAGGCTGCGTACCGACGTAGTGCCCACCGCAATAACGCGCTTACCCGCAGCACGGGTTGCTTTAACAGCCTCAACAACATCCGGCGGAACCTCAATGTATTCCGCATGCATTTCGTGTTCTTCGATGCTGTCGACTTTTACCGGCTGAAAGGTACCGGCACCTACATGCAGGGTGACGTAAGCGAAGTTAACACCCTTTTCTTTCAAGGCTGCCAACAATGGCTCGTCAAAATGCAGACCGGCGGTCGGTGCAGCCACCGCTCCGGGCTTTTCCGCGTACACAGTCTGATAGCGTTCACGGTCTTCTTCTGCATCGTCCCGCTCCATATAAGGCGGCAGAGGCATATGGCCAACGTCTTCAAGGATGCTCAGCAGCGGACGTTCATCAAGAAACTTCAGTTCAAATAAGGCGCCCTGACGTCCGGTCACTTCCACCTCGGTTCCGCCGAGGCTGATCATGCTGCCGGGCTTGGGGGAACGGGAAGAACGCAGATGCGCCAGAGCCGTGTGCTCGCCGGTTACTCTTTCTATAAGAGCTTCCAGTTTGCCGCCGGAGGCTTTCTCACCAAACAGACGGGCCGGGATCACACGGGTGTTGTTGAACACCATCAGATCGCCAGGTTCCACCATATTCAGCAGATCGCGGAAGATATGATGCGCAGTATTACCTGTTTCGCCGTTCAGAACCAGCAGGCGCGAGCTGCTGCGTTCGGCCATCGGATAGCGCGCAATCAGCTCATCCGGCAGGTCAAAGTCAAAGTCTTTGGTTTTCATTTTTACCCTATGATGGGAAGTCCACCCCATCTGCATGAGCAGAAGTCAGTGGTTGTTTAACAGGGCTGCAAGATTACCGGAGATGCTTCCCTAAGTTAAGGAAATCATTAGAAAAAAGTGTTGACACAAAAAATTATCAGGGTAATATGCGCGCCACTGACGAGCTACTGATGCGCCAGAGTGGCGAAATTGGTAGACGCAGGGGATTCAAAATCCCCCGCCTTTGCGGGTGTGCCGGTTCGAGTCCGGCCTCTGGTACCAAGCAAAAAAAGAGCTGTCAGTCTGAAGTGCGAAGTGGTAACATGCCGCGCCTCAATGCCCAGGTGGTGAAATTGGTATACACGCTGTGTTCAGGTCGCAGTGGGCTCACGCCCGTGAGAGTTCGAGTCTCTCCTTCGGCACCATCCTTTCAAATTTAAATCTTCTATTTAAACCCTCTTTTGTTTCTTTCTGCAGACTTATTCAGATCACTGTGCTTTGCAACAGTGTCCTTCTGCATGCCGCAGAAAAGTCCCCATCCCGCATCTGCTGTCGTGCGATAACGTGTGATCAGATAAATAGTCACGATATTCACTTTAATAACTGCTACTTTCTCATGATGCGTCATGTACACAGCCGCAGTAGCGAAAAGTTACGCATTACCTCCCCTCCGCAGCGATAATTTTCATTCGTCCCCGGCCTTCTTTGTCTACTCTGTTTATATTCGCGTGAGTGGAGATAACAATGAATAAATACCTGGCGAGAACATTCATGGCGACGGCGGTCAGCACAGTGCTGAGCCTGATCGTAGCCAGTGTGCTCTATATGCCCCACATAATGTCTGCCACCGTCGCGGCAGCCGTCATCTGTACCAATCTCATCTGCATGACTCTCATCTATCAGCTGCTGGTACGGCCAATGGCACGCATGCAAACAGAAATTGCCAGCCAGCTGACAGCCCGTTCTGCAGAAAGCGTCCCCACTCAACAAGCCCTGCCCGCTTTCCTGCGTGAAGAAATGGATAAGTTAAGCAGCCAGCTGCGGATTTATGCAGAAATGCGCCATAAGTTGTCAGCTCATGGTGGCAAAATCGCGATTGCCGCCGCCGAGATGTCTTACGCCGCCGATCAGATGAAAGCCAAAATTCACGAAGAGGCGACAGACACCAATCAGATTGCCTCCTCCGCATCGCAGATTCATGACACCATCAATCAGATGGTCAGCCAGACCCGGGCCGTGGCAGACGCCACCACCGAAGCCAAACGCGTTAATCTGGTGGGCAAACAGGCGGTTGATGACATCATCCCGCAAATGGAGGGCACCCGTGAGGAGGTGAACACCAACGCCGGCCTCATCGCTCAGCTGGAAGCCAAATCTGAGCAGATTAAAACCGTAACCCGCGTTATCAGCGACATCGCAGAGCAGACCAACCTGCTGGCATTGAACGCCGCCATCGAAGCTGCCCGCGCCGGCGAGCAAGGCCGTGGTTTTGCCGTTGTCGCCGATGAAGTCCGCGCACTGGCCGCCAAAACCTCCGATGCTACCAAACAGATTGGTGATACCGTCACCGTCATCAATGAAGAAATCAAACACGCCGTGGCCAACAGCAGTTCTCTGACTGTTGCTATCGACCGCAATGTCGGTATGACCCAGTCGGTTTCCAACCATCTGAACGATATTTACAGCAGCTCGGAATACATTGAAAGCAACGTCAACGAGCTGGCCGAAAGCGTAAAAGAGAACAGCACCAGCATTGGCTATATTTCCTCCATTGTGCAGGAAACCAGCAAACGCCTGGAGCAGACCGAATCCGAAATTGCCTCAATTTCCGCCCAGTCGCTGGCACTGTCAGAAACCGCCGAAAAAATTTACGAAGCCTTTGGCAGCACCGAGCTGGGCAAACCGCACGATGAAGTCAAAGCCATGGCAGAAAAGTCGGCAGCCAGTATCGGCCGCATTTTTGAGCAGGCAATCCGCGACAGTAAGCTGACCGAACAGCAGATCTTTGATACCCATTACCGCGAAGTCGCCAATACCAATCCGAAAAAATACAACACGGCTTACGATGGCTTTACCGATCAGAAATTTCCGGATATTCAGGAGCCTATTCTGCAGCAGTTACAATACGTCGCCTATGCCGGCGCTGTGGACGTAAACGGCTACTTCCCGACCCACAACAACAAGTTCGCCAAAGCGCCGACCGGAGATTTTGCAACGGATCTGGTGCACAGTCGCAGCAAGCGTATCTTTAACGACCGCACCGGCTCACGCTGCGGATCGAATACCCGCCCATTCCTGCTGCAGACCTACAAACGCGATACCGGCGAAGTCATGCACGATCTGTCTGTCCCTATTTATGTGAACGGCAGACACTGGGGTGGTTTCCGCATTGGCTACCGCAGCGCCTGAGTGATGCACCGGGCGCCAGCCTTCCCGAGGCCAAAAGCACGGAAGGCATGACGCTCCCTGACGAAATGCACCACCACTGAACTGTTCAGCACCCTCTATTTAGGTCAAGATAGCGGTTGATACAGAACAGAGGACATCATGGTGAAAACTCTCCTGTCCGCCGTCCGGCGGCATAGCTTCCTGCTGATCAGCGCTCTGATACTGAACTCCGCAGCATCCGCTGACAGCGCAACAGACAAAGCACCTGTTTTCACCCTGCCCCTGCTGGATGGCAGCAAAAGTGTCAGCCTCGCCGACTATCAAGGTCAGGTGGTCTATGTTGATTTCTGGGCTTCCTGGTGTGGCCCCTGCCGCAAATCCCTGCCCTTTATTGAGGGCGTGCGTGCCGATCTGAAAGATCAGGGGTTTGAAGTGCTGGCGGTAAACCTCGACGAAGAAACTGCCCCAGCCTACGACTTCCTGCAACAGCATCCACTGTCGTTTCCCATTCTGCACGACCCGTCGGGCGATACCCCGGACAGCTTTGGGCTGCGAGGTATGCCAACCTCTTATCTGATCGACCGTGATGGCAACATCCACTCAGTGCATGAAGGTTTCCGCACTGCAGATGCAGAAAAAATCCGGGCAGAAATTACCGCATTAGTCAGCCAAAACTAGCGCAGCAACAGATTCTGCGCCGCTGCTGGCAAAAGAAAAAAGAACAAAGAAAAAACAATAAGCACTGGAAACAGCATAGATCTGCACAAGGGGGAGATGCGGAACCATGACAGCCGAAAAAAACGACCAACAGACTGCCGCCGGAGACAGTATCGAATACCAGCATTACGACGCACTGGGACTGGCGCAGCTGGTTAACGATGGAGATGCCTCACCCGAGCAGCTGCTGAATGCCGCAATTAAACGCGCTGAAGAGGTCAACCCGGCCATCAACGCCATTATTACCCCACTGTATGACCACGCCCGCCAGCAGATTAAAGACGGTTTACCCGATGGCCCATTCAAAGGCGTACCTTTTCTGCTGAAAGATCTGCTCGCTGCCTTACAGGACACGCCACTGAGCAGCGGCAGCAACGCCATGAAAGGCGTCATCTCGCCGACCGACAGCGAGTTGGTTAAGCGCTTTAAACAGGCCGGTCTGGTGATCTTTGGTAAAACCAACACACCGGAACTGGGCCTGATGGGCGTAACGGAACCTAAAGCCTTCGGCCCTGCGCGCAATCCATGGAATACAGACCACACGCCCGGCGGTTCAAGTGGTGGTTCAGCAGCGGCCGTGGCGGCTGGCATTCTGCCCATGGCGTCTGCCGGAGATGGCGGCGGCTCGATACGGATTCCCGCAGCCTGCTGCGGTTTATTTGGTCTCAAACCCAGCCGGGGCCTGGTACCGACCGGCCCTTACGCCAGTGATTATTGGGAAGGGGCAGCCACAGAGCATGTCATCAGCCGCAGCGTACGCGACAGTGCCGCCATGCTGGATGCAATTGCCGGCGCCGACGGCTCAACGCCCTACCCGGTCCACGTTGCCGGCCACTATCTCGACAGCCTGCAGCAACCACTGCGCAAGCTGCGCATCGGCTACACCTGCCGTTCTTTTATTGGTCGCGAGGTATCCCCGGAGGCCGAACAGGCGGTCAGCCACAGTGTCGATGTTCTCACTGCGCTGGGCCATGAATGTGAACCTGTGACTCTGGCACTGGACGGTGAAGCCCTGGCCGACAGCTATCTGACCCTGTATTTTGGCCAGGTCGCCGCCGATATTGACTTTATGGCAGCTCAGCTCAGCAGCCGGGTATCCAATCTGGATATCGAAGACACCACCAAATTGCTGGGATTCCTTGGTAAAACCATCAGTGCCGGAGATTACGTCAACGCCAAACGCCGCTGGAATCAGCTGGCGCAAAGCATGCACATGTTCCACCAGAAATACGATTTACTGCTGACGCCGGTTCTGGCTTCCGAGCCAGTGCCAGTCGGTTTCTTTGATCCGAAGCCCGCTGAAGCTGTGGCCATGAAGGTGATCAACGGGCTGGGTCTGCACAAACTGCTGCTGAAAAGCGGTCAGGTGAAGAAAATGGCACTGGATAATCTGGAAAAGCTGCCCTTTACTCAACTCGCCAACATGACCGGCCAACCGGCGATGTCTGTGCCGCTCTACTGGTCCGGAAATGGTCTGCCCCTGGGCAGCCAGTTTATCGCTCGGCTGGGCGACGACAGCACCCTGTTACAGTTGGCAGCACAGCTTGAAGAAAGCAGCCCATGGTTTCACCGGCGGCCTGCCCTGTAACACGATAAGCAGTAACCGATAACCGATAAGAACGCAGTTCAGCACGGCTTCCATCAGCCATGCAGATCTGCCAAAAACCACGCCCCGCGCGCCGGAAAAAGGATCTCAAAGAACAAATGAACAGGAAAAACGTACTGATCACCGGCTGCTCATCAGGCATCGGCCAGGCGCTGGCTGAGGAATATCTGCGTCAGGGCTACCGTGTTTACGCAACCGCCCGCAATATTGCCAATCTGGCTCACCTGACAGATGAGCAGCTTTTTCCGCTGGCCATGGACGTCAATAACAGCGACGACATTGCTGCTGCGATTAAGATAATCACAGAGGAAGATGGCCACCTGAATTGCCTGATCAACAACGCAGGCTACGCGGCTATGGGGCCAATGGCCGAGCTCAGTCAGGAGCTGCTGCAACAACAGTTTGCCACCAATGTTTTCGCACCACTGGCGTTAACTCAGGCAACGGTTCCCCTGTTACGCGCCGCGGCGACAGAAGAGAGACCGGCGCAGGTCGTCAATATCGGCTCGGTCTCCGGCATACTGACCACACCTTTTTCCGGTGCTTACTGCGCAACTAAAGCCGCTCTGCACTCCATAAGCGACGCATTGCGCATGGAACTGGCACCCTTTGGTATTCACGTGGTCACGGTCCAGCCGGGAGCGATTCAATCAAAATTCGGCGATAACTCGCTGGCTAATCTGATTAAAGGCCTGAAAAAGGATTCTCTCTATTTACCCCTGAAAAATCAGATGGAAGCCAGAGCAACAGCCTCACAGGACAACCCCACCCCAGCAGAAGAATTTGCCCGGGAACTCATCGCGCAATTACTGAGTAAACCGGATGACGTTATCCGTATTGGTCACGGCAGCCGGATTCTGCCGCTGATTGCACGCTGGCTGCCAACATCGCTGAGCGATCGCATTCTGAGTAAAAAATTCGGCCTGAACCGGCTTTGATCATGTGCAGTCCACGAAAAAGCAGCAGACATAAAAAAACGCAGCCAATTGGCTGCGTTTTTTCGCTAACTAACCTGGTTCTGATTTAACAATCAGAAGTAGTAATCAACAGTCAGGTACAGGTAGTCGTCTTCTTTGTTGAAGACCATACCGTTGCTGTCGATACCACCATCGTTAGACACGTATTCCAGGTAGAACCAACCTGGGCCGTAGTCATAGCTGAAACCTGGTGCCCAGCTGTCTGCAGAACCAACGGTATCTTTGTAGTCGTCAGTTTTGGATTCAGCATTGGTGTAATCTACGTAGAACAGGAAATCGTTCAGAGCGTAGGTTACGGTTACAGCGCGACGGTCGTTTTTGATCTTGGTGTCATCCAGAGCGGTGCCAGCAAACGCTGCCAGGCCACTCAGATCACGTTCAGTAATAACGTACTGAGCTTTCAGACCAACTGCACCGAAACTACCTTCATAGTAGGCAACGGCTGCACTGTGATCGCCTTCCATCGGACGGTCAGCATTGCCTGCCAGATCACGCAGCTTACCAACCTGGTAAGATGCACCCACTTTGTGGCCATCTGCAACTTCGTAAGAACCGTTCAGAACAAATGTCTGACCTTTCTGATACTCAGCTGTAGTACCCCAGTGACCGCCGTCATCCATGGTTTCGGTGCTGTTACCGAAATCATCAACGTGATAGTAAGCAACGTCATAGTGGAATTTGCTCACATCAGAGCTCCACTTAACACCTACGTCCATCTGATCTGCGTAACCGCCGAGCAGCTCATCACCAGGCCAGAAGTTGGTGGTTTTCCAACCAAATGGTACCTGAGATTTACCGATCTTAACGGAACCTGCTTCAAAGTCTTTGCCGATCCAGGCTTTGTGGAAGCCATAGTGACCGCCAGTGTTGTTGTTTGCAGGATCAGTGAAAGCCCCTTTACCTAAACGGAACTCAGAAGAAAACTTCCAGCCAGATGCTTCATCGGCGTGATCAATGTACAGAATCAAAGCTTCGTAGTTAGTATCACCATAGGTGACCTCTTCCGCTTCAGTATTGTACAGAGCGTGGTTAACCCAGAATCCACCGCTGATTGCATCAGAAGCCATCGCAGGTACGGCTGATGCCGCCAGAGCGATCGCCAGAGGCAGTCGAAGTTTTTTCATAGAATCTCTCCTCATTTATTTAAATAACAGATCCATTAATTCAGTCATCTTCCGATAACATCTTCCCTAACAAGGTGTGGTAGAGCTCTTTGTCCCTTACCACACCTGTTATCCCTTCACCTGAGTGTACGAACACAGCGTGTCCCGTCTGATGGCGTAGTTCCATCGCATCCCTCATCGGGAAATCTTCTGGGACACTCACAGGGTGTTTGCCAAATTCCTGTATTGTATTGCCGGCTTCCCAGGAGACAATTTCCTGCCGGCTGCCGTTTGCGATGACTGATTTTTTATCTTCTGAGAGCCAGTAATCATCGCGTCGGTTGAGGCAATAGCCGTCATTTTCTGCGCTGAAATTATTGAGCGGACACATAATGGATGCCGCACGCAAAACATTCAGCGGATTCGTATGCGCAACAAAATCACGCACATAATCATTTGCCGGGTTCAGCACAATATCTTCCGGTTTACCGTGCTGAACAATTTCTCCGTCCTTCATGATCGCAATATGATTGCCTAATTTCAAAGCCTCATCGAGATCATGACTGACGAACAGAATCGTTTTTTTCAATTTTTTCTGCAACATCAGCAGTTCATCCTGCAACTGCGTCCGTATCAGAGGATCAAGCGCTGAAAATGGCTCATCCATCAACAGAATATCAGTTTCAATCGCTAATGCACGCGCCAATCCGACACGTTGCTGCATACCACCGGATAATTTACCCGGTTTCAGATGCCGCCATTCGGTTAAACCAACCAGATCCAGCTGCTCACGTACCCGTCGTTCAATTTCTGCTTTTTCCATGCCCTGAACTTCCAGCGGCATAGCGACGTTTTCTTCTACCGTAAGCCATGGCATTAATGCAAATTTCTGAAATACCATGGACACCAGACGCTGCCGGATACCACGCTGCGTTTCCGCGTCTGCAGTAACGAAATCCACCATATCACCGTCGCATTCAATGCGAATTGCACCACGAGCGACAGGATTCAGGCCATTAATACAGCGCAGAAGGCTCGATTTACCAGAACCTGACAGGCCCATCAATACGCATATCTCGCCACGTCCGACGTTAAGTGACGCATTTTTTACACCGACAACCTGGCCGGTTTTTTCACGGATATTTTCGCGGTCTTCACCAGCATCCAGCAGCGGCAGAGCAGCATGTGGATTTCCGCCAAATACAACATCGAGATTTTCAATCTGAATCATTTTATTTCACTGCCTCCGGTTGTTTGAACAGGCGATCCAACAGGATGGCCAGTAATACAATTGCCAGACCAGCTTCAAAGCCTGACGCAATATCAACCGTATTCAATGCGCGTACAACCGGCTTACCCAGCCCGTCTGCACCCACCAGGGCAGCAATAACAACCATCGACAGTGACAGCATGATGCACTGAGTAACACCCGCGGCAATGCTCGATGCAGCCGCTGGTAATTCAATGCGCCATAGTAATTGTTTTTGTGTCATGCCGAACGATTGCCCCGCTTCTACCAATTCTTTTGGTACTTCCGAAATCCCCAGATACGTTAACCGCACCGGAGCAGCAATTGCGAATATAATAGTGGAAATCAGACCCGGAACGACACCCAGGCCAAACAGGGTCAATGTCGGAATCAGATAAACAAATGGGGGCACTGTTTGCATAAGATCGAGCACCGGGCGGATAAATTTAAACATCTTCGGATGGTGCGCAGCGTATATACCGACTGGCAAACCCACGAGAATACAGAGCAGAGTGGCATAGATAACCAGCGACAGCGTCTGCATGGTTTCTTCCCAATATCCGAGGTTCCAGATCAAAATCAGCGAAAATAGCACAAAAACGACAAGCGACCAGGAACGGTGCAGCCAATATGCCATTCCAGTCAATATGGCAATAAATGCCACCGGATGCAGCCATAATAGTACGTCAGTCGAAGACACAACGAGCCATTCGAGTGAAACCGAAATGGCATCAAAAAAGCCAGAGGCTGAGAAAACCAGCCAATCAAAGAATATTTCGATATAGTCGCCTAACGGCAATTTATACTGATCCATAGACATAAGTACCCGTACGGTTGACCCGCAGAAACCGGTTATTAATTAAAATTAAATAAATTTAAGAGCGTACAGACATCCGTATTTCGCGGATATCTGCACTGTCTTAGCTTTATCAGAGACTTGCTTTTACAGCAGAGAGACCAGGCTTACCGTCTTTCGTAGTAACCCCTTCGAGCCATGCATCCAGCACCTGCGGATTCGCTTTCAGCCAGTTTTTAGCCGCTACAGCCGGCTTCTTGCCGTCATCCAGAATGGCTTTCATCACTTCATTTTCCAGCGTCAGGCTGAATTCAAGGTTGGTCAGCAGCTTACCGACGTTCGGACATTCAGCGGTGTAACCCTTACGTACGTTGGTCATTACATTGGCACCACCGAGATCCGGGCCAAAATAATCGTCACCACCCGCCAGGTATGTAATGTCAAAGTTGCTGTTCATCGGGTGCGGCTCCCAGCCAAGGAAGACAATCCACTGATCACGCTTGGTTTTACGTTTTACCTGCGACAGCATGCCTGCTTCACTGGATTCGACGACGCTGAAGTCCTTCAGACCAAAGGCGTCTTTATCGATCATGTCCTGAATCAGGCGGTTACCGTCGTTACCGGGTTCGATACCGTAAATTTTACCGTCAAATTTATCAGCGTATTTAGCGATATCAGCAAAGCTCTTTACGCCAGCATCGTAAACATAATGAGGTACTGCCAGTGTGTATTTTGCGCCGGTAAGGTTTGTTTTAATGGTTTCAACGGTTCCCTTATCCAGATACGGGCGGATATCGCCTTCCATGGTTGGCATCCAGTTACCGAGAAAAACATCGATATCGCCATTTTCCAGCGATTTATAGGTCACAGGAACGGACAGCATCTGGGTGGTGGTTTTATATCCCAGACCTTGCAACACAACGGAAGTCAGTGCTGTTGTCGAAGTAATATCGGTCCAGCCAACGTCAGAAAAACGTACAGTGTCGCACTCAGCGGCAAAACTGGTGGACGCAGTCACAGTCAGTGCTGCGGTCGTTAATGCGGTAGCAATCAATTTTCTTGCTGTCTTCATGTGTTACTCCTGCTGTCTAAGTTAGTCATTTGTTATTACATGAATGTCACGCCCGAAATCAGCTGATTTCAGGGCTGCGTGGACGCTGATATTCTTTCCAGCCCGGATCAAGGCCCACTTCCGCAGAGGATGGTGAGAGCATGCCTTTACCACGGATAATGTCTGCAGCCCGTTCCGCCACCATGATGGTTGGCGCATTCAGGTTGCCATTCGGGATGGTAGGAAAAATGGAAGAATCGACCACACGTAATCCCTGGATACCGCGTACCTGAGTATCGCTGTTGACCACTGCCATATCGTCTTCGCCCATTTTGCATGAGCATGACGGGTGATAGGCGCTTTCAACATTTGCACGGATAAAGGTGTCGATTTCAGCGTCGCTCTGCACGGCTTCGCCCGGCTGAATTTCGCCGTCGCGGTACGCATCAAACGCTGGCTGATTAATAATTTCCCGGGTCAGGCGAACACAATCACGGAAACCTTCGCGATCTTCTTCCGCCTGCAGGTAATTAAATAAAATTGATGGATGATCGGTCGCATTGGCACTGCGCACATGCACACGGCCGCGACTGCGTGGTTTATTGTGGCCAATATGCACCTGGAACCCATGACCATCAAACGCGCTGCGGCCATCGTAGCGCATCGCGGCCGGTAAAAAGTGGTACTGCAGATCCGGCCACTCTACCCCGGCCTTTGAACGGATAAAGCCACAGGATTCAAAATGATTGGTTGCACCAAGGCCACTGCGGGTTAATAACCAGCGGGCGCCAATTAAGCCTTTATGGAACCAGTCCAGCTGGCCATTCAGTGTGATGGGCTGTTTACAGCGGAACTGAAAATAAAATTCCAGATGGTCCTGCAGGTTTTCACCAACCCCCGGTAATTCGTGTTTTACGTCAATACCGGCCTTCATCAAAACATCGGCGTTGCCAATGCCGGATAATTGCAGAATATGCGGCGACCCTACCGGACCTGCGGACAAAACTACCTCTCCGCGACATTTTATGTCGTTTTTAATGCCGCCTTTAATAATGCGGACACCGACGGCCTTTTTATCTTCCAGCAACACCTTCTCAACCTGTACGCCTGTCATCACCGTCAGGTTCGGACGTTTCATCGCCGGGCGCAGATAAGCGTTAGCAGTAGACCAGCGCACACCGTTTTTAACCGTCATATGCATTGGCCCGAAGCCTTCCTGCTGCATACCGTTATAATCAGCGGTAAAGTCGTACCCCGCCTGCTGACCTGCTTCAATAAAGGTCTTGTACAGCGGGTTTTGCATGTTATTACCGTTATTCGTACCTAACGGACCACTGTCGCCACGATATTCGTCGCCGCCAAAAGCCCAGGTTTCCGCTTTTTTGAAATACGGCAGGCAGTGCGCATAATCCCAGTCCCGAGCACCATGTTCTGCCCACTCATCAAAATCTTTAGCGTGGCCACGTACATACACCATGCCATTAATGGAAGATGAGCCACCCAGTACTTTACCGCGTGGGCAATGCATTTCGCGGTTATCAAGATACGGTTCCGGGTCAGTTTCAAACTGCCAGGCGTATTTCTCGGTATTCATCGGAATCGACAGTGCGGTCGGCATCTGAATAAAAATGCTGCGGTCACTGCCACCGGTTTCCAGCAGGAGAACCTGTTTATCGGCATCTTCACTCAGGCGCGCCGCCAGCACACAACCGGCTGAACCCGCCCCCACAATAATGTAATCGTACGTTGCCATAACTACCTCAGAACGGACTTTCCAGTGGATTCATACCGACATATACGGCTTTTAGCTGGGTGTAATGGCGCAAGGTCTCGATACCGTTTTCACGCCCCAGGCCAGAGAGTTTGTAACCACCGACAGGCATTTCTGCCGGTGAATTACCGTAAGCGTTCAGCCAGCAGATACCGGCCTTAATCTGGTGAATCACCCGGTGGGCACGACGGATATCTTTGGTAAATACGCCAGCAGCAAGACCCAGGCGTGTGGCGTTTGCCCGGTCAATAACTTCATCTTCTGAGGCGAAACTCAGCACCGACATGACCGGGCCAAAAATTTCTTCACGGACGATGGTCATATCGTCGCTGCAATCTGTAAAAATGGTTGGCTCTACAAAGAATCCCTGTTCGGCTCCGGCTGGTTGCATGGCGTGACCGCCGCAGGCCAGCGTCGCACCTTCCTGCTTACCTTTTTCGATATAGCTCATCACCAGCTGATGGTGTTTTGCAGAAATCAAAGCACCGAAATTAACATCCGGATTTAACGGATCACCGGCGACAATATTATTTTGGGTACGCTCCAGCAGACGCTGCATAAACGCGTCTTTAATGCCTTCCTGTACAAATACCCGGGTACCGTTGGTGCAGATTTCGCCCTGGGTGTAAAAATTCCCCAGCATGGCGGCCGACACAGCATCTTCCAGATCGGCATCATCAAAAATGATTAATGGTGATTTACCACCCAGCTCCATGGTGACTTCTTTCAGAGTGGTGGCCGCTGCCGCCATCACTTTTTTGCCAGTACCCACTTCACCGGTAAAGGAAACTTTGGCGATATCGTCATGATGTGTCAGCCAGGAACCCACCGCGCCATCACCGTGAATCACGTTAAACACACCGGCAGGCACACCGGCTTCAATAAAAATTTCTGCCAGCTTTACAGCACCGTGTGGTGTTTCTTCCGACGGTTTAAAAATCATCGCATTGCCACAGGCCAGGGCCGGTGCAGATTTCCAGCAGGCAATCTGCAGTGGGTAATTCCATGCACCAATGCCAGCACAAACGCCCAGCGGTTCGCGACGGGTGTAGTAGAAATCACCACCAAGATCCTGCTGATTGCCTTCAATAGCCGGTGCCAGACCAGCAAAAAACTCTATCGAATCAGCTCCGGTAACAACATCCACCACCGACGCTTCCTGCCACGGCTTACCGGTATCCAGCACTTCGATTTTCGCCAGCTCGTCATTGCGTTCACGCAGCAGTGCCACGGCCTTCAGCAAAATGCGGCTGCGCTCCATGCCGGTCATGGCAGACCATTCAGCGAAACCTTTCTGGGCACTGGTCATAGCCGCTTCGCGCACACTGTCATCGGCGATTTCTGTCTTGTAAATCACCTCACCGGTCGCCGGGTTGACCACATCAAATGTGTCGCCGGAACTGTTGGCCATTAATTTGCCATCGACAAAGTTTCTCAGCACATTCACGCTTGCTTACTCCCTTCCCATTCCATACCGGCACGTTCGGCCTGCAGATAAATAAATTCTTTACACAAGCGCTCCGCTTCGCGGAAATCCCGTTCATCCGGTGCACTTAAAATGCTGCGCAACCACATGCCATCGATCATTGCCGCGGTCATGTTCGTTGCTTCTCTTGCCTTTACCGGGTCAGCGATCAGCTGGCGGTAGGAATACATCAGGTTGCTCTCCAGACGGCGCTGGTTCACCCGCTGCAGGCGTGCCAGATCCTGGTCATGAATCGCCTGCCCCCAGAACGACAGCCAGGTACTGGATGCCGGTGAGGACTGGTGAAAACCCGAGAAGTTGGTTTCCACCACCATCATCAGTCGCTCCATCGGCGTGATATTCGGTTTTGACTGCAGGCGGGTCAGTAAGCCCTGTTGCAGCTGCTCCAGCAGATGGCGTACTGCCGCCTGAATCACACCCTGTTTGCCGCCAAAGTAGTGGCTGATAATCCCGGAAGACATCCCCGCCAGACGACTTATGGTTACGATCGTCGTCCCCTGAAAACCATTGACCTCAATGGATTTAAGGGTGGCTTCGATCAGCTGTTGTTTACGTACTGGTTCTATCCCGACTTTAGGCATATTTTTTTTGATTGATCGTTCAATTAAATTCAACCCTATCCTTTAGACCCCTAAATATCAAGACTGTAATTTTCACCAAACCGTCATATTACCCGCCATACCCATTCGCTGAACGTAGCGTCAAAAATCGCTGAAACAACGCTGAAACCCAGTAATTACGCGGACTGCAGCGACACTCAACCTGGCCAGGAAAAAGCTTACAGGCCTATACAAATGGAAAGATTGTCAATGTCATCAATAATGGATTTTCCGGACAATTCATCAGCCCAAAAAGTAATTTCAGCCCCTCTGGCAGCTCGTAAGATCCCCAACAGACACGCCCTGACTGTATAAAAAGCAATCAAAAAACGCCCCCTGCACAGCAGAAACGCATCGTCTTTTGCATCGGGTTTCGAAATAAATCAGCGACAGAAAAAAAACCACTGCAGGTTTTGTGGAGGGTGCTTGTGAAGGGTGCTTGTGAGGAGATTTTGTGAGGAGCGAGTGAAGAGTTTTGAGAGATTTCGCGGGGGATTGATGGCGGGTTTCAATTGAGCCTGACGCTGAGTTTTACGAGAGCGTCAGTCAGCTATGCCGGTTACAGCAAGAGGTGTTGTGGGAAGTGCTGTGAGAAGTGCTCCGAGAAGTGCGGTGAAGGTACTGCGGAAAATGTTATCGGAAGTGCTGACAGAAGACAGCGTTATAAGCCAGAAAAAGAGACAGAAGCACCGCCCAGGGGCCGCAGGCCTGGCAGACGGGCTTCAGACAGACATCAGCCGTGACCGACGGAAGAAAACAGATTGATCACCAGGACACCGGCAACAATCAGAGCCATACCTAAAATAGCAGGCCAGTCCAGCGCCTGATCATAGAAAAACCAGCCGATCAGGGTCACACACACAATGCCCAGACCCGCCCAGATGGCATAGGAAATACCGACCGGAATGGTTTTAAGCACAATGGATAACAGGTAAAGCGACGCGCAATAAAAAACAATCACGATCACACTCGGCCACAGCCGGGTGAAACCTTCTGATAATTTCAGCGCACTGGTTGCTGTAACCTCAGCCGCGATTGCGACCAACAGCAACAGGTAAGTCTGCATACAAAAGTCTCCGCAAATTCGCAGCCGGGTTAAAGTACACCCGGAATTCAGATGTTTCGGCTGCGGCGCGACAGTCTGCCTGCAATCTTATTTTTGGTCGAGTACCAGTGAGTTTTCGGCCGCTTTGGCGCATTGGAAAGCAGCGTTTCAAAAGCAACATCATTACTGCTGCGCGGGGCCAGATGGGCAAAATAGATGCGCTCTGCATTCAGCTCCGCCACCTTCTGTAACGAGCGCCGATACTGATTCGGATGACATAACGGGTACGGAGGTACTATTTTTTGCTTTACCATCACCAGCAGATCGGCGACGTAAATCTCACCACCCGGCACATGCAATAAAGACACATCATGATCGGTATGCCCCGGGGTAAACAATGCCTGCCATTCAGAGAAACCCGGCAATGTCTGACCGTCCTGTAATTCATAATCCGGCTGCAGTACCGCGTTATACCAGATATGTTTTTTACCCCGCCCCATGCGTCCGGCCACCCACAGAGTCAAAGCCACATCAATAGCATGGGCAACCCGCCCTACTGGTCCGGCATACCATTTACGGGTACCGGGATGAGCGGCAATTTCAGCTCCGGTCAGACGCCGTAATCTGTGTGCACCACCAGCGTGATCCGGGTGCATGTGGGTTACCACAATCAGTTTAAGATCGGTCAGAGGACGTTGCAGTGTGGTCTGAATAAAGTCGCACACCATCCCCGTATCAGCGCGGCTGCAGCCGTCCAGTAACAGGAGTTTATCGGGATACTCAACCAGATAAATATTCTGGATATAGCCTTTAAGCGTGTGAATCTGCATAAGCTGGCGTCTTTTTATACTTGTTATATTTATTAATTAGCAGCCAGATCAGAGTATCAGGCACGCAATAAAAAAGCAGCCATTATGGCTGCTTTTTTATTAACTGTGCGTAACTCAGGGCCTGAGCAACAGATTGGGATCAGTCACTGCGCGGTTCGCGCTCCAGGTATTCCTGCGACTGCATTTCCAGCATCCGCGATGTCGTACGCTGAAATTCAAACTCCAGCTTGCCCTGGCCATAAATCGCCGCAATGGCGGCATCGGCAGACATAATGACCTTCACACCACGATCGTAAAATTCATCGATCAGGTTGATAAAACGACGCGCCAGATCGTCATTTTTCGCACCCATCACTGGCACATTGGAAATCAACACCGCGTGGAACTGTCTGCCCAGTTCAATATAGTCATTCTGCGAACGCGGGCCATCACACAGGGCTTCAAACTCAAACCAGGCCACATCATCACAGGTGGCTTTGGCGCGGATCGCACGACCCAGCACTTCCACGTCCACATCATGCTCAACCTGACGCTTGTCCGGCACGATGCGATGAAAACTTTCCTGCAGGCTTTTTTCTGCTTCTTCGCTGAGCGGGTAATGATACAGACGCGCCTGCTCCAGTGAACGCAGACGATAATCCACGCCGGAGTCGACGTTGACCACTTCGGTATATTTGTTCAGCAGCTTGATAGCCGGAATAAAGCGGTCACGCTGCAGACCGTCTTTATACAGACCGTCCGGCACAATATTCGACGTAGCAACCAGCGAAACACCACGCTCAAACAGCTCCTGCATCAGACCGCCGAGGATCATGGCATCACCGATATCGGATACAAAGAACTCATCGAAACAGATGATCTGTGCTTCCTGAGCGATATTATCAGCGATCATTTTCAGCGGGTTTTTCTCGCCGGAAAACTGAGTCAGATCGTGATGCACACGCTGCATAAAACGGTGAAAGTGGGTACGCATTTTACGTTTGAACGGTAGCGCTTCATAAAAGGTATCCACCAGATAGGTTTTACCGCGGCCAACACCACCCCAGAAGTACAGTCCTTTTACCGGCTCAGGCTTTTTCTTGCTCAGTTTACCGGCCAGTTTGCCGAATACGCCCTGCTCGCTGCGCTGTTTTTCCTGCGCTACCAGATCATCATACAAACGCTGCAGATGCTTAACTGCCATTTCCTGTGCAGCGTCGTAAGAAAAGTCATCACGTTTCAGGTCTTCCTGATACAGTTCCCAGGGTGTACTCACGGATTGTCTCCTGCGGAGAAGAACCCACCCGACAGTGCCCGTTATGGCCCGTCACAGCGGATTTTTCAGTCTTAGATTTTTATCGGCGCGAAATATATGGGACATGGCCCGAAAGTGCAAATAACACACAGTTCATCAGGCGGGCCGCAGCTATTTCGCTACCTCTGCTGCCAGTGGGCCCAGATCATCGATCAGGCTGGCTTTAAGATCGGTCAGACGACCGTGAAAGAAGTGGCTGCCGTCGGAAAACACCTCGAAATGCGGTGTCGGGATCACCAGCGACGCCCAGTTCTCAACCTCATCAAATGGCACCACCTCATCACCATCCCCCATATAGACATAGGTCTCAAAGTTATGGGGCAGCGTATTCGGTGCATCAAAATGATGAACTGCCGGTGCCAGCAATACCAGAGCCGCCAGCTGATCCGGCGCACGACAGGCTGCCAGACATGCCATACCGGCACCGAATGAAAAGCCCGCCAGAATTACCTTCTTCCAGCCCAGTGTATTCAGCACATAATCCAGCGCCGCCAGCACATCGTCCTGCTCGCCTTTGCCGTGATCGTGCACACCTTCACTCTCGCCAACACCGCGGAAGTTAAAGCGCAGCGACGGCAAACCCAGCCCGGCAGCGGTGCGTGTAACCGTGGTCACCACCTTATTATTCATGGTGCCCTGATGCAGCGGATGCGGGTGACACATCAGCACCCCCAGCTCAGTTTGCTCTGCTTCCGCCCAGCGGCCTTCAATGTGACCAGCAGGCCCCTGAATTGTGATCACTTTTTCCTGCGCCATAGCGCTGCATTCTCCTGATAATTATTGGGGAAAGCTCAGCAGGGAGCGGCGCTCCCGGCCAGATATTTACCCATATTCATATAGCTAAATGTTATTAATTACGCCTTCTTATATACCGGCCAACTTGGTATATTTCCCGCCATTAAAACTGCCCGACATACACTTTACGGGAACGACCAAACGCTATGACTGATTACAACCTCACACACCTGAAACAGCTGGAAGCGGAGAGTATCCACATCATCCGCGAAGTAGCAGCCGAGTTCGACAACCCGGTGATGCTCTACTCCATCGGTAAAGATTCCGCTGTGATGCTGCACCTGGCGCGCAAAGCCTTCTATCCGGGCAAGCCGCCATTCCCACTGCTGCACGTCGATACCACGTGGAAATTCAAAGAGATGATCGAATTCCGCGATAAGATGGCTGAAGAAATCGGCATGGACCTTATTGTCCACGTCAACGAGGAAGGTGTGAAGCAGGGAGTTGGTCCTTTTACTCACGGTTCGTCCAAACACACCGACATCATGAAGACCCAGGCGCTGAAACAGGCACTGGACAAATACGGCTTTGACGCCGCGTTTGGTGGTGCCCGTCGTGACGAAGAAAAGTCCCGCGCCAAAGAGCGTGTGTACTCTTTCCGTGACAGCAAACACCGCTGGGACCCGAAAAACCAGCGCCCTGAGCTGTGGAACATCTACAACGGTAAAGTGAACAAAGGCGAAAGCATCCGTGTATTCCCGCTGTCCAACTGGACCGAGCTGGATATCTGGCAGTACATCTACCTAGAACAGATCAAGATCGTACCTCTGTACTTCTCCGACAAGCGTCCTGTCGTAGAGCGCGACGGCATGCTGATCATGGTCGACGACGACCGTATGCCACTGGCCGAAGGCGAAGTGCCGGAAATGAAATCCGTCCGCTTCCGTACCCTGGGCTGCTACCCGCTCACCGGTGCTGTGGAATCCGAAGCGGCGACACTGCCGGAAATCATTCAGGAAATGCTGCTGACCACAACATCTGAGCGTCAGGGCCGTGCCATCGACCACGATTCATCAGGTTCGATGGAGAAGAAAAAGCAAGAGGGGTACTTCTAGGGCCTGTTAGCACTCAGCAACAGGTCTGCTGGGCGCCAGCTTTTTTTAGAGCAAGGCGCGAGGAATGTAGATTTAGCCAGCTAAATGAATGACGAGCAACACAGCTATAGAAAAAGCGGGCCTCAGCCCGGAGGGTAATGGTTAAAAATCCCCCCCTCTGTGTTACTGCTCGCTCGCTTAACCCATTAGGCCACTCTCGCAGTGCCTTGATGGAAGAATTTTTAACCAATTACAGACTCTGTTTATGAGTGTTAACAGGCCCTAGCATGTCACATCAATCCGATCTGATTGCTTCCGATATTCTTGAGTATCTGAAACAACACGAAAACAAAGAACTGCTGCGCTTCCTGACCTGCGGTAACGTTGATGATGGTAAATCCACCCTCATCGGCCGACTGCTGTACGATTCCAAAATGATCTATGAAGATCAGCTGGCATCCGTCACCAAAGACAGCGCCAAAGTCGGCACCACCGGCGACCGTCCTGACCTGGCTCTGCTGGTTGATGGTCTGCAGGCCGAACGTGAGCAAGGCATCACCATTGACGTAGCCTACCGCTACTTCTCTACCGCCAAGCGCAAGTTCATCATTGCTGACACCCCAGGGCACGAACAGTACACCCGTAACATGGCCACCGGTGCGTCTACCTGTGAGCTGGCGATCATCCTGATCGACGCCCGTTACGGCGTACAGACCCAGACCAAACGTCACAGCTTTATCGCCTCTCTGCTGGGCATCAAGCACGTTGTGGTTGCCGTGAACAAAATGGACCTGCTCGATTTTGATGAAAACACCTTCAACAAAATCAAAGAAGACTACCTGGAGTTCTCGAAAAAACTGCAGCTGGAAAACATCTACTTCGTGCCTATGTCTGCCCTCGACGGCGACAACGTAGTAGAAAAATCCGCGCGCGCGCCATGGTATGACGGCCAGACCCTGATGGAGATTCTGGAAACGGTTGAAGTCCACAAAGACAAAAACCTGACCAATTTCCGTTTACCGGTCCAGTACGTTAACCGCCCTAACCTCGACTTCCGTGGTTTCTGCGGCACCATCGCCGCCGGCACCATTAAGCCGGGCGAAACCATCATGGCGCTGCCATCGCAGAAAACCAGCAAGGTAGAAAACATCGTTACCTTTGATGGCAACCTGGATGAAGCCTTTGTTGGTCAGGCAATTACCCTGACTCTGGAAGACGAAATCGACATCAGCCGCGGCGACGTTATCGTTAAAGTGGATGACCTGCCGGTTGTTTCCAACAAGCTGAACGCCAACATCGTGTGGATGACTGAACAGCCGCTGATTCCTGGCAAGCCTTACAGCCTGAAGTTCGCTTCCGGTGAAAGCGCAGGTACCGTAAGCCGTATTCACCACCTGATCGACGTGAATACCCTGGAAAAAAGCGAAGCCGATGAAGTTAAACTCAACGAAATCGCGCTGACCGAAGTATCACTGGATAAAGCCATCCCGTTCGATGCTTACGGCAAAATTCCAGGCACCGGTGCGTTTATCATCATCGACCGCATGACCAACGTCACCATTGGTGCTGGCATGATCGTCGGTGCGGCCACCGACTCTGACGACAACCGCGTTATCAGCGCTGAAGAAAAAGCACGCCGCTTTAACCAGAAACCAGCCATCGTTGCCATCAACGCCGTTGATCCGCAGGCGATTGCTGAAGCTCTGGACCGTCGCCTGTTCAGCATGGGCCGCGTTGCCGCGGTTGCCAGCAACGAAAGCGCTCCGTACCTGAAAGCCGCTGGCCTGGTGGCTCTGGTAGCCGGTGGTGCCGACCACGCTGACCTGAGCCTGGCTGCTGACAACGAAAGCCTCGACAGCCTGATCGCCGACCTGCAGGAAGCCGGTATCATCTGATACTGAATATCTGACTGCTGACGGCCAAAAGCCCTGCCACTGAGCATACGTTCAGTCGCAGGGCTTTTTTATGCCTGATGCCCGGCTTCCGGGCTGGCGAGCCATCAAGGAGTCTGAGAAGCCGGACAACGGACCCAGGGGCACACACGTCAGGTTTAACGAATAAAGACTCAAAGGCGCTCTTACGGCGGTACCGCCAGTGCTAACCGCTCACAACAGCACACGAACAAGACAGACAGCCAAAGCTGCAAACGGCAGCGAGCCGCATTCAACGCCCTCTGACCACACCCTCCGGAGGCGGTAAATACGCGGCTCAGAAGAAATTTAGTAACTCTTTGAAAATTCTCAGAAAAAAGTGTTTGACAGGCCGTAAAATCTTGGCATAATACGCGCCACTTGAGAGGCACAGCCCTCAGGTGATTGAAGTGGCTATGTAGCTCAGCTGGTTAGAGCACAGCATTCATAATGCTGGGGTCACTGGTTCAAGTCCAGTCATAGCCACCACTTCCTATGCACCCTTCCGGGTTAGCACCTCTTCAC
>MDSZ01123292.1_pt1 | contig 37209 bp, 39 predicted proteins | sample 811201 | NCBI WGS metagenome assembly MDSZ01 (sample SAMN05326647, study PRJNA326480) | marine metagenome | isolation source: seawater | place: Indian Ocean: North | collected 2010
CAAAGATAAGTCGCGCCACCAACCAATATTGCTAAAACTATTCCATTTATAATTGATACGGCTAGTTCTCTTTTAAATAACCAGCTCATATTTGATGTATTGATTTGATCAAGAGTGAGGCCTCTAATAACAATAGTAAGTGTTTGAGTTGCCGCAACACCACCCATGCTTGCAACAATAGGCATTAGTACCGCAAGATAAACAATTTTGTCTAAAGTATCTTGAAAAATATTAATTGTGAAAGCTGCAATAAATGCTGTAAGCAAATTCATGCTGAGCCAAAAGACACGGCTTTTTGCAGCTCTTCCTGGTGGTGCGAAAGTATCTTCTGCGATACCGGCCATACCTAAAATATTTTGATCAGCATCTTCCATAATGACATCAACCACATCATCAATTGTAATTCTTCCAATTAGCTTATTTTCATCATTAAGAACTGCAATTGAAACTAAATTTTCTCTTTCAAATATCCTGGCAACTTCCTTATCTTCTTGATTAAAAATAATTGGATCTACACTTTGATCCATAACTTCTTCTACTGTTGAGGAGGGCTCAGAAGTTATCAATTTGCTTATTAATAACTCACCTAGATATAAATTTTCCTTTGAAACAACAAATATTTTGTCAGTATTTTCTGGTAACTCTCCATGAGATCTTAAATATCTTAAAACAACTTCTAAGGTATTTTCTGGCCTAACACTTATAACATCATTGTTTAGAAGCCCACCAGCAGTATCATCAGGATAGATCAGACTTTCTTCAACTCTATTTCTATCCATTAGAGACATCTTAGACAAGACTTTTAGCATTCTATCTTCTGGTAGATTCTGAAGAATATCTACTTTCTCATCTAATTCTAATGGCTCTACAGCAGCACTTAGTTCTTCATTGGATATATTAGAAACAAGATCTTGTTGAATTTCTTCACCAACTTCAAATAAAACATCTCCTTCGTCTTTAGTATCTATTAAAGCAAAAAGCTCTTTTCTTTTTTTAGGTGGCGCTGATTCAAGAAGATGTGCAACCTCTGATGCGGTCAGTTCATTTAAAAGTCCTTTGATTTCATCAATATCATACTCATTGCTTTCGTTAAGCAATCGAGCAATTATTGAATTAACTTTCTCTATATCCATTAAGATATTCTACCTTATTGATATATTAAATTATCTATTTCTTGAGGAGGGGATATTAAGTTTTTTTCGATACTTAGCTATGGTTCTTCTCGATAGACCATAACCCATCTTATTAAGTTCTTTTGAAATCTGGTTATCACTTTTTGGTTTTTTTTCTTCTTTAATAATATTCTTAATAGTATCCATTAGCTGGATAGAAGTTACTTTGCGAGTTTTTGAAACGGAGTTAAATAAAAATGATTTTAGAGGAATAATGCCCTTCGGGGTGTCAATATATTTTGATCTCAATATCCTAGAAATAGTTGAGGGATGCAGCTTTAGTTCTTCTGCAATCTCCTTATTAGATAGAGGATTAATATTTAATGGATTGTCCATTAAATAGGATATTTGTTTATTTAAAATAATCTCACCAACTTTATATACCGTATCATTTCTTTTTGTAATTGATGACATTAACCATCTCGCTTCTTTAATCTTTTCATTTATCGCATCATTCTTCTTAGATTTAAGCTCCTTTTTTGTTGCCTCAACAAGACTCTCATCTATTGTAATTTTTGGAAAGTTATCGTTAAGGAAGCTCAGCTCATAGTTATCTTCAAGCATTTTTATTTTTAAGTCAGGATAAACATAGTCTGATTTTTTAAATTCAAGCCCCGGGCTTAAATTTGAATTTTTAATCTTCTCAATGACTGAAGAAACTTGTTCAGCACTATAGCCTTGATCAGAAAGCTTCTTTAATGCTATATCAAAATCATCAACATTAAGTTCATACAAAAGCTTTTCGGTAATCGCTAGCTCTTCTTCAGAAGCTGGATTTCTCTTTATTTGTAGGAAAATACATTCCTTAAAATCTCTAAACCCTACGCCAGCAGGGTCTAATTGTTGAATAATATTAATAAGAACTCCCTCGATAAGATTTTCTGCATATTTATATCCAAGCATTTCATCAACTATATCAATTCCGTCTGTAAGACAGCCTGTTTCATCCAGCGAATCAATAATCGTCAAGGCTATTTCTTGCTCATCTTTATTTATGTTTATTTCATTTATTTGATTTATTAGTGAATCTCTCAGTGACTCTGTTGCGGCAACATTAAAATCGAATTCATTGAAATCAGCTATTGATCTATCATTAAAACTAGATTCATCTTTTTCTATAAAAGGATTTTCAACTATTTCCTTTTCAATTTTATTAATTAGTTCAAATCTAGATAGCTGTAAAAGATCAATTGATTTTTTTAGCTGAGGGGTTAGTGAAAGTTTTTGCTTTAACTTAAACTCTTTTACTAATGAAATTGCCATTTAAATAAGAAACTAGTTGTACATCTTTCCAAGATAAACTTTTTTCACCAGCTCATCATTGATTAGATTTTCTTTTGAACCATTTGCTATGATTTTACCCTCACTAATTACAAAAGACTCATCGCATATATCTAATGCTTCTCGAACATTATGATCAGTAATGAGCACTTTGATATTAGAATTCTTAAGGTTAACAAGAATACTCTGTATGTCTTCAACAGCTATTGGATCAATACCTGCAAAAGGCTCATCTAGTAAAATAATTTTTGGATCAGCAACGAGAGTTCTTGCAATTTCAACCTTTCTTCTTTGCCCGCCCGAAAGTTGTCTGCCCTTTAGATTTAAGATTTTTTTAAGATTAAAATTTTCAATAGATTTTTCAACATACTCTTTTATTTGATCGCTTGTTTTGTAACTTAATTCAGCTAGACCATAAAGATTCTCATAAACTGTTAAGTCTTGAAAAATCGACGGCTCCTGGGGTAAGTACTTTATGCCATGCAAAGATCTTTTATGCATTGGCATTTCTGATATATCTTTATCTTCAAAAATTATTTTTCCAGAATCACTTCGAATAAGACCTGCAATCATATAAAAGGTTGTAGTCTTACCAGCACCGTTTGGCCCTAGCAATCCATAAATCTTATTTTCATTCATAGAGATAGAAAGGTTGTTGACTACAATCTTTTTATTAAATGATTTAGAAATATTTTTTATCTCAAACATTTTTAATCTTTAGTTAAAAGGCCGCTTTTTGAATTAAAGACAATTCTTTTGCTATTAATATTTATATTTCGATAAACCATTGATGCCTTTCCAATTAAATGAATTTTCTCATCGTTAAAAAAAATAATCTTTTCAGCCTCTCCTTTAAAATAATTATTTTTATTTTTTGAAATTAGCGATGGTTTTCCATTTAATTCAATTATGTCAGTTTCTGTAAAATATACTGCTTCTTGAGATAACATTTTTAGAGTTTGCGTTTCAATTAAAATATTTTTTTTAAAAGAAATAATATTCTCTTCTTCAATCAAATTTATTTCTTCTGAATTGATAGATAGCCCATTGATTTCATTTGCAGAAAGCGAGAATGGAACCATCCATAAAAGAAAAAAATTTATGCATTTAAATCTCATAATATTCTAGATTCTATCAGGCTATGCATTGTGATGACCCCAATTACTTTCTTGTAATTATTAGTAACCACTAAGCTAAAAATTTTATTTTCTTCCATAATTTTAGCAGCATCTATTGCAAGAGTATTTTCTGACACTTTTATAAAATTCTTAGTCATTACCTCATTTATTTTTGTGTTATTAATATCTCTTTTTTCTCCTATAAATCTTCTTAAATCTCCATCTGTAAAAATACCAATAACCTTTTTTGATTTGTTTTGAATCAAAGTAAGCCCAAGTTTTTTTTCAGATATCTCCAGTAGCGCATCTGAAAGGATTGTTTCATCGTTCACCAAAGGAATCGATTTACCTGATTGCATGAGATCTGATACTTTGGTTATCAATCTTCTGCCCAGTTTTCCAGCTGGATGAGAGCTTGCAAAATCCTTGCTCGTAAACCCTTTTGCTTCTAGCAGGGCAATGGCAATAGCATCCCCAAGAGCAAGGCATGCTGTAGTAGAAGATGTAGGCGCAAGATTCATTGGACAGGCTTCCTTAGATTTTAATATAAGTGGAAAATCTGAGTTTTTAGCAATGGTTGAGTTTTTATTAGAAGTTATAGAGCCTATTTTTTTAGATAATCTTTTTAAAGAAGATAGGATCTGAATAATTTCATCTGATTCCCCAGAATTTGATATTAATAGAACGATATCTTTTTTTTCTAACAAACCCATGTCTCCATGAGCGGCCTCGGTAGGATGCATAAAAACACTATTTGTGCCTGTACTAGATAAAGTTGCAGAAATCTTTTTTCCAATATGACCAGACTTCCCAACGCCCATAATCACAATTTTTCCCTTAGAATCATTAGCGGCTTCACAGAATTTGTTAAAGTTAGTATCAAGTTGCTTTTGTATATCTGATACAGCTTTTGCTTCTATTAAAATTGTTTTTTTTGCTGAAGCAAGAAAATTAAATTTATTTTTTGTCATATTTATATGAAATTTATCTAATGTATAAATGTTATAATAGTTCAATGTTACGAATACTTAAAAATTTTTTTTTAAATATATTATTTGTATTAATATCATATCCTGTAATCGCAGATGAAAATCCATATATTTTTATTGACAATAATGCTCAGCTTTTAGTTAAAACGCTACAAGAAAACAAAGAGTTATTTAAAAGTGATCCAGTAAAATTTGAAGATGCTGTTAAAGTTATTTATGAACCCATTATTGATTTTAGAAGGGTCTCTGCATCAGTTATGGGTAAAAAATATTATTTTGCTGCTACAGCCGATCAAAGAAAATCTTTTCAAGAAATATTCAAACAATCGCTCTTAGACACCTATGCTGAAACTTTAGCTCAATGGGATGATCAAATAATAGAAACCATTTTCCCTGATGAAGATATTGAAAAAGAAATAAAAAACGCTGAAGTTAAACAGTTACTTATCACTTCAGATGCAGAATACCCAATAATTTACAAACTGAGATGGAGTAATGGAGAATGGAAAATAATTAATATAATTATTAATGGCGTTAATCTTGGCTTAACATTTAGAAATCAATTTAAAGCTTTAGCTGACCAATATAATGAAAATATGTCATTAACGATTGCAAATTGGGTTTCAGATGCAGGAAATGCAGGAATTGAGTAATGGATAAGGATGTCATCAACAATATTCTAATTGAAAATTTCCCTGATGCTGAAATTAACTTCCTAGGTGATAGCTGTAATTTTAGTGTTGAAGTTGTTTCTAGTCTTTTTAATGGCTTATCTTTAGTAGAGCAACATAAGAAAGTTTTAAATACACTGAAAGATAAATTTGCGTCAGGCGAGCTTCACGCTTTAAGCATAAGCACCAGGACAAAATAAAAATGGAAAAATTATTAATTAGAGGTGGCAATTCTTTAAGCGGTGAAATTAGATGTTCGGGAGCAAAAAATGCTGCGCTACCTATGATTGCTGCAACTATACTCACTGAAAATGAAGTTACATTAAAAAATCTTCCTTTTCTTCAAGATATTACAACTATGTTTGAATTATTGGGCTCAATGGGTTCAAAAATCACTTTAGATGAAGAAATGAATTTTCAAATATCATCTTCACTATCAGATTTTGAGGCAAGATATGAATTGGTTAAAACCATGAGAGCATCAATTTTAGTTTTAGGTCCTTTGCTTGCTAAATATGGTGAAGCAAAAATTGCTTTACCTGGTGGTTGTGCAATTGGATCAAGGCCAGTTAATTTCCATCTTGAAGCATTAAAACAACTTGGCGCAGAGATTGAGCTAGTGAATGGTTATATTGAAGCAAAAGCAAAAAGGTTAGTTGGTGCTGAAATAAGATTTGAGGGTATAACAGTAACAGGAACAGAAAATATAATGATGGCAGCTTGTCTTGCAGAAGGTACGACAACCTTAAGAAATGTAGCGAAAGAGCCAGAAATTGAAGACTTAGCAAATTTCTTGAATTCAATGGGCGCAAATATTCAAGGCGCTGGTACTGACGAAATCATAATTCAAGGAGTTGAATCGCTTGGCGGCACAGATTTTCATATTCCATCAGACAGGATTGAAGCTGGAACATATTTAGTCGCAGGAGCTCTAACGGGCGGGAATATAAAAATTAATGATATAAATCCAGAAAAATTAAAAATAGTTTTAGAAAAGATTAGATTAACTGGTGCAGATATAAAAACAACTGATAACTCAATACATTTAACTATGAATATTGATAGGCCTAGGCCAGTGGATATAGAAACATCGCCATTTCCTGGATTTCCTACAGATATGCAAGCCCAATTTTCAGTTTTAAATGCATTAGCTGATGGAAAATCCATTATTAAAGAAAATGTATTTGAAAACCGCTTTATGCATATCCTTGAGCTTAATAGAATGGGTTGTGATATTTCTGTATCTGGAAATTTAGCTAATATAAATGGAGTAAGTTCTATTTCAGGAGCGCCAGTTATGGCAACAGATTTAAGAGCCTCAGCTAGCCTTATATTGGCAGGACTTTGTGCTTCCGGAGAAACTATTGTAGATAGAATTTATCATATTGATAGAGGTTATGAGAGAATCGAAGAAAAGCTCAGATATCTTGGAGCAGAAATTACAAGACTTCCAAATTAGCCATCTCAACTGGAATTGCAATAACTTCTACTTTCTTTATACTTTCGCCTGAGAAAATTTTTAAATTTATTTGATCATTTGGTGATGCAAAACTTAAAGAATTCTTAAGATTTTTCCATGATGCAGCATTTTCGTTTATATCTAAAATATGATCACCTGGCTTAACACCTTCAGTAAAAAGTGGGCCCTTATTATCTATCTCAATTATTTGTAATGAATTTATCTTTTCTGAATTTATTTCAACTTGAGATGGCCTTACCCTAAAATTACCAATCCAGACTTCCCTTACTTTTCCATATTGAATGATTTCAGATGCTATCTTTGTAATTTTTTCAGATGGTATTGCAAAACTAATACCTTGATATGCTCCAGTCTTAGAAAATATTTTTGTGTTTATTCCAATGAGATTACCTTGTTCATTTATTAAAGCTCCTCCAGAATTACCAGGGTTTATTGGTGCATCAGTTTGAATTAGGTTTAGATAAGGGTTTCCATAATCTCTTCCGGTAGCACTTATAATGCCATTTGATACAGAGATGCCTATTCCATATGGATTTCCAATCGCTAAGACCTTATCGCCAACTCTAATTGATTCACTATCTGCAAAATCTATAGAATTAACTTGTTCTAAAGTTTCTGCATTAATTTTTAAAATTGCTATATCTGAATTTTGATCTGAACCCAAAATGTCAGCTACTAGAGTTTTACCATCATATAGAGTTACAAGAACCTTAGATGAATTTTTTATTACATGATAATTAGTAACTATATAACCTTTATTTGAAAAAATTACCCCAGACCCTAATTCGTTTGAAACATTTAATCTATTAAGATCATAGGTTTTTATAGTAACCACAGAGGTAATAGATTTTTCTACAGCACTATTAAATTTATTATCGTCTTCAACATAATTCAAAAATACTATTGTTATTAGAAATGTGAAAAAAATTAGTATAAGGTTTTTTGTCATTTATAATTATCCAAATGTCTGATAAACAAACTATCACTTATAAGATAAAAAACCAAGATATAGAATTAAATACTTATCAAGCTGAGCTTCTGAAGCAACTACAAGACGGTGCGCCAAAGAATTTTCTCTTTAAAAATTATTTTATAAAAAAACAAAAAGGAGCATATCTTTATGGCAAGGTTGGCAGAGGAAAAACTTTACTAATGGATATTTTTCTTGATGGGCTCAATATTAGCTATAAAAAATTTCATTACATTGACTTAATGCAAGAAATACACAAGCTCTTAGAAAAAGAAAAGGGTACTAAAAACCCCATAAAAAAGATTTTTGATAAATATTTTTCAAATTTTAGATTAATTTTTATAGATGAATTTCAAGTAGAAGATATTGCAGATGCAATGATATTAGGTGATTTGCTCATGTATGCAATAAAAAATAATACTTATTTATACTTTACCTCTAATGCAAAGCCATCAGAGCTATATAAGAATGGTCTTCAGAGGCAAAAATTCTTACCTTGTATTGATCTTATTGAAGCAAATACTAACGTTATGTCTCTAAAAGGGGGTTTTGACTATAGATCAAGAAATATAGCAGAAATTAAAGAATCATTTTTTGAAACATCTAATGATATTAATGAATTTTTAAGAAAAAAATATGGGAAAAGTTTTGCTTTTAATAGCAATTATTTTTCAAATAATAGAAATTTTCAGATTAGCGGTTTTGTTCCAAATGAGCTTGTTTGGCTTTCTTTTAAAGATTTTTTCTCTAAACCCACTGGCTCAAAGGATTACATTAAAATCTGTATGGACTTTGAGTGGGTTTTTATTGATGATTTTAATATCTGTGACGATGATAATAATGATGTTATAAGAAGGTTTATTTCATTTATTGATATTATTTATAAAGAAGAAATGAAATGTAAATTCTTTTTTAATTCTATAAAACCAGAATCACTATACAAAGGTAAAAAACTTCAAGATCTATGGGCAAGATGTTATAGCAGGATTATTGAAATGATGGATAAAGATTTTTTTGTTAAAAATTAATATAAATATTGCTTATTTTTGCTGTAAACATTAATATTCGCATCTACAAAATTATATGAATATGAAAACATTCTCATTAAAGAAAGAAGACGTAAATAGACAGTGGTATGTAGTTGATGCTACTGACAAAGTTTTAGGTAGGCTTGCCACTAAAATTGCAGACAGAATCAGGGGGAAAGATAAGGCAACTTATACTCCTCATACTGATGGTGGTGATTATGTGATTGTTATAAATGCAAGCAAAGTAAAAGTCACGGGTTCAAAGTATGAAGATAAGAAATATTATTCACACTCGCTTTATCCTGGTGGCCTTAAAACTAAAACATTTAGAGAGCTTAATGAAACTAATCCTGAAAAAATCATTTTTGAGGCAGTGAAAGGCATGCTACCAAAAAATAAGCTTAATAAATCTATTATCAAAAAGCTCAGAGTGTTTGATGGTGATGATCATGGTCATGATGCACAACAGCCTATAGAGTGGGAGCCTAAAGTATGACAACTGAAACCTTTTATGCAACTGGCAGAAGAAAAACATCATCTGCTAGAGTTTACCTCTCAAAAGGTGATGGCAATATATCAGTAAATGGAAAAGCACTTGATGTTTATTTTGGAAGAAAAGTTGCCCAAATGTTAGTTATGCAACCATTAGAGCTAACAGAGCTTGTTGAAAAATTAGATCTTAATATTATGGTTAATGGTGGTGGTAATTTTGGACAAGCTGGTGCAATTAGACATGGAATCTCAAGAGCATTAATTGAATATGATGAAGAGCTAAGACCTAAGTTAAAAAAAGCTGGCCTCTTAACAAGAGATCCAAGAAAAGTTGAAAGAAAGAAACCTGGTTTGGCTAAAGCTAGAAAGAGCAAACAATTTTCAAAACGTTAGAAATTTAGAATTTTTTATATATATATTCTGATATAATAGCCAAGTTTCTTAATACCAAATATAAATAAACCTCTTATTGTTAATGCAAGAGAAAAATAAAACACGAAGAAAAGTTTTAATTGGTCTAACTAGTGCAGTTGGGTTATCAGGTGTGCCATTTGCAGCAACACCATTTATAGCTGCATGGAATCCAAGCGCAAAAGCTAAAGCTGTTGGGGCTCCCGTTACTATAGATGTATCAAAGATGATGTATGGTCAGCAAATTCAAGTAGCATGGAGAAAGCAACCTGTTTTTATAATAAGGCACACTGAAGATAGTCTTAAAAATCTCCAGACAGTGCTTCCAAAATTATCTGATCCTAATTCAGATAATATTGAAGAACCTTACAAAAATATATCACCAACTAGAAGCACCAGTAACGAGTATTCAGTTTTAACTGGTGTTTGCACTCATTTAGGTTGTTCGCCAAAGTACTATCCTGAGGTTGAGCCTAAGTCTTGGGACTCGAACTGGGTTGGAGGCTTTTTCTGTCCTTGTCATGGTTCTATGTTTGATATTGTAGGAAGGGTATACAAAGGGGTTCCAGCACCAACTAATCTTGTAGTACCGCCACATAAATTTGAGGGAAGTATATTAACAATTGGGGAAGATGGAGGAACAGCATAATGTCTGAAATGGCTTCAAAAGTTTTTAATTGGGTTAATACAAGACTTCCAATTGTAAATACTTTCGAGAGACATCTCTCTAAACACCCGGTCCCAAAGAAGGTAAATTTTTGGTATTTATTTGGAGCATTAGCATCAGTTGTGTTAATAATTCAAATTGTTACTGGCATCTGGTTAATTATGCCTTACTCAAACACTGAAGAAGGGGCATTTGCATCTATTGAATACATAATGCGAGATGTTGATTATGGTTGGGTTATTAGATATATGCATACTACTGGAGCATCTATGTTCTTTGCTGTTGTATATATGCATATGTTTAGAGGTCTTCTTTATGGATCATATCAAAAACCTAGAGAGCTAGTCTGGATCTTTGGCTGCACAATTTATTTAGTTATGATGGCAGAGGGTTTTCTTGGTTACGTCCTGCCCTATGGTCAAATGTCATACTGGGGAGCTCAGGTTATAATTTCGTTATTTGGAGCAATACCATATATAGGTGAATCATTAGAGCTATGGGTAAGAGGTGATTACTATATATCTGGTATAACAGTTTCAAGATTTTTTGCATTACATGTTGTCGCATTACCCTTGGTATTAATTGCATTAGTATTTCTTCATCTTGTAGCTCTTCATGAAGTAGGAGCTGGTAATCCAGAGGGTGTAGATATTGAAAAACACGTAGATGATGATGGCGTTCCACTAGACAGCATTCCATTTTTTCCATATAAAGTTCTAAATGCACTTGTAGGAATCGGTGTCTTTATGACGGTTTTTGCCATAATTATGTTTTTCTTTCCTGAGGGCGGCGGCTACTTTATTGAAATGGCAAATTTTCAGGAAGCCAATCCTTTAGTAACTCCTGAACATATTGCACCTGTATGGTACTACGCTCCATATTACACAATGCTAAGAGCTATTCCTGATCCATTAGGTGGCTTAATAATAATGGGGGCCGCAGTTGCAATATTTTTTGTAGTACCATGGCTGGATCAAAGCAAGGTTGCTTCAATTAGATATAAAGGTATATATAGTAAAATCGCCATTGCATTATTTGGTATCAGCTTTTTAACATTAGGATATTTAGGGACAGTAAGCGTTACTGAAACAAGAAAATTAATTTCTATAATTTGTACAGTAATGTATTTTGCATTTTTCTTATTAATGCCAATTTATACTAAATTTGAAAAGACTCTTGAGGTTCCTGAAAGGTTATGAAGAGAATTATATTAACTTCTTTATTATTTTTTTGCTTTGCTGAACTTAACGCAGCAGAAGGTGGGCCGTGTAAAGATTATGGAGAGTGTGATCAATTTAAACCTGCTTTAAATGATATAGCTTCATTACAAAGTGGTGCATCTGTTTTTCTTAATTATTGTTATGGATGCCATTCTTTAAAATTTTCAAGATGGAACAGAGTGGCTGCTGATCTAGAAATCCCTGAATCATTGTTTTTTGAAAACCTAGTTTTTGATTCAACAATTAAACCAGGTGATCTTATGGTTGGTTCTATGCCAAGTGATTCTGCAAATTGGTTTGGAGTTGAACCACCTGATCTAACTCTTGTAACCAGATACAAAGGTGACGATTGGGTATATTCATATTTAAGAGCATACTATGAAGATTCATCAAAAGTTTATGGTGTAAATAATTTAGTTTATCCTGGTACAGCAATGCCTAATGTTCTTGAAAAGCTCCAAGGAAACCAAATTCTCTCATGCAAAGATGTTCCAGTATTAGCTAGCAATGGCGGTGAAAAAAGAGACGAATATGGAAATACAATAACAAAACAGAAGTGCGGATATCTTAAGGTTAAAGATGGCACTGGTGAATTATCTAAAGAAGAATTCGATTCAATGATATACGACCTTACAAACTTTTTAGTTTATGTAGGTGAGCCTGCAAGAGCTGATAGAGAGAGAATTGGTTGGTATGTGGTGTTCTTTTTTATCATCTTCACTGCTTTATCTGCTCTATTATATAGAGAGTATGCTAAAGACTATCATTAAATAAAGGGGATTTTATGATTTTATATTCAGATAGAGACGACCATTATAGTCAAAGAGTAAGAATTGTTTTAGCAGAAAAAGATATTGCTGCAGAAATAAAAGAAGTTTCAATTGAGGAAACACCTGACGATATATTATCTATAAGCCCTTATCAAAAATTACCTATCTTAGTTGATAGAGAGTTAGCTTTGCATGATCCATCTGTAATGATGGAATATCTTGATGAGAGATTTCCTCATCCTCCTTTGCTTCCAGTTTATCCAGTTGCAAGGGCTAATAGCAGAACGTTAATACTTAGAATTGATAGAGAGTGGTGCCCGATTGTTGATCAGCTTATTGCAGCAGAGCTACCAGAAAAGGAATTACTAAAATTAAGAGAAGAATTGCTACATGAAATATCATCAATAGCTCCGACTTTTAAAGAATTTAAGTATTTTATGAGCGATGAATTTACTTTAGTTGATTGTTGTTTTGCACCTATTTTATGGAGGCTTCCATCGCTTGGTATAAGACTGCCACTTAATAGGCACTTAAAACCTCTTTTAGATTATCAAAAGAAGGTTTTTGCTAGACCTGGATTTCTAGACAGCCTTTCATCATTAGAGAGAGACCTAAAAGAAGATTAAATTATATTCTCTTTTATTTTCCATAATTGGGGGTTTCTATTAATACACCCTGAATTTTCAATAGTAAATTTAGATATTTTTGAATTATATTGAATTTTATTAATTCCATTATCTAAAACCTGAAAAGAAACAAGAAAATCTGATATTAACTCTTTCTCAATCACTATCTTAAATGCCTCATTGTCAGGACTTTGAAACAGTTTAGGATTTACTGGTATGGAAATATCTTCATAATCCAATATTTTTTTATATTCATATTTATCATACAAAATATCTGCTTTTGAGTAATAGTTAATATTTACAGCATAATTCCTAAAATAGGGTATTAATTTTTGCGCCTCTTCAGAATTTATCAAGAATAAAATACTACTGAAGTCTTTCCTAATCCTAGGATAATGTTGAATATTGTTACTTGGATCCAGCCTATCAATTAACTTAAATCTTTTTTCACTATTTGTTATGCCTAATACAGATTTTACAAACTCTTCTTTGTCATTATTGCTAATTTGATATGACTTAATTTTGGGATATTTATCTTTTAAACGATTTATTAATTCTGAGTTATTTTTATTGAATACTATAATTAATTCATTTTCCACATCAATATTTTGCTCTATTGAATTTACAAGACTTATTTCTTGAAATTTATCAAAGCTATTACAAAAACCAGGAATTATTTCAGTTAAAAGATCATTTGGTATTTCAGTTTTATTAATGTCACTGTATAAAACAATATCTGCATCATTTTCTAGAATATATTCAACTATATATTCTTTATTTTTCTCTGAGGTATTCACGTTTAAGTAATGTTTTTTTTCACTATCTGAGATATCCAAAAGCTCATCAAAAGTTGTTATCTCTCGAATAGCATTTGAAGAGCATGAAATTAAAAAAATATTTAAAATTAATGTTAAAGTTATATATCTCATTATTTAATAATTTTATGTTAAATTTAATTTGTACTCCAATTGGTAATCTTAATGATTTATCTTTTAGAGCAAAAGAGGTTCTTTCTAATTCTGATGAAATATATGCAGAAGATACTAGGGTAACAAGAAAGCTCTTAGACTTTTATAATATTAAAAAGCCATGTATTTCCTATCATGATCACAATGAGAGAGGTAAAACTGACAAATTAATCAAAAAGCTAAAAGCAGGTATAGCTATATCTATAGTGTCTGATGCAGGCTCTCCACTTATTTCTGATCCAGGATTTTATTTATTAAGCAGATGCATTGAAGAAAATATCGGATATACAGTTATACCCGGACCTTCATCAGTAACAAGTGCAATTGTTTTATCAGGACTTTCAGCAGATTCCTTTATATTTTTAGGTTTCTTCCCCAGAAAGAATAAACAAAAACAATCCTTAATAAGTAGACTTAAAAATGAGACCAGTACCATGATATTTTTTGAATCTACTAAAAGAATAAAAGCAACCATAAATTACATCAGTGATCATATTGATCAAGATAGACAAATAGTAATATGCAGAGAGATCTCAAAAAAGTATGAGGAAGTTTTGAGAGGCAATAAAAGTTTTTTTAAGGATTATTTAAATCAGAAAGATTTAAAAGGCGAAATCGTTTTATTAATTGAAGGCTCTAGTGGAGAAAAAACTATTCATATAGATGAGGGTATTAAAAAATCTTATCTTGAGAAATTATCACCGAAAGATGCTGCAAAATTACTCGCATTGGTTTTGAATAAAAGTAAAAGAGAAATTTATAATTCTCTGATAGATTCATAATTTTGAATAAAGAATTTATAATGATCATGAGTTGGTCAGATGATCGCTGATTTTTCAGAGGAAAGTCCGGACTTCTTAGAGCAGGGCGCCAGGTAACTCCTGGGAGGTGTAAGCCTACGGAAAGTGCAACAGAAAATATACCGCCATTATTTATGGTAAGGGTGAAATGGTGAGGTAAGTGCTCACCGCTTAATTGGTAACAATTAAGGCATGGTAAACCCCGCCTGGAAGCAAGACCAAATAGAAATCCGTTAAGGCTGCTCGCTTAGGATTTGGGTAGGTTGCATGAATATTATGGTGACATAATATCTAGATAGATGATCATCCAAGACAGAATCCGGCTTATAGACCAACTCATCTTAATTTTTTAAAAAAAGTGGGTGAAAGTGTGTAAAAAATAGTTTAAAGTGTGTTAAATATACTTTATACTAATTTTTATGTACGGTTTTAACTTAGTTTCATTAGACAGCAAAGGAAGAATAGGTTTTCCTGCTAAGTATCGTGATGCCTTTAAGGAAAAGGCTGAAAAAAAAGTAGTTATTACGAAGGATCCTCAATATCCATCACTAAAAATTTATTTAGGCTCCGAGTGGCAGAGCATATCATCCAAACTTGAATCACTTCAAAGCCTCGATCCAATTGTAAGAAACTTACAATGGACAATTTTAGGAAATGCATCTGTTAATGATTTTGATCCAAACTCAAGAATGTTATTACTAATACCGCAAGATTTAAGAGAGTATGCAAATCTAATAAATGAAAAAAAAGTTTGTTTAATTGGAATGGGAAATAAGTTTGAAATTTGGGAGGAAGATAACTGGAAATCAAGACAATCTGGTGGAAGTCTTTCAACTGAAATTATAGATGTAGTTTTACCTGAGACAGTAAAGTCTATGTCATTTTAATTTAATAGGGGTAATTTATGAACTGGGAAGTTATTGATCAAGAACAAGACAACGCAAAGATAAAAGTTGTTGGTGTTGGTGGAGCAGGCGGTAACGCTGTGAGGCATATGATTGACAATAATATTGAAGGTGTTGAGTTTATATGTGCAAATACCGATACTCAAGCCTTAGCAGAACTAGAGGAAGCAGTTTCATTAAAGCTAGGTAATGGTTTAACAAAAGGTTTAGGAGCTGGTGCAAATCCTGAAATTGGAAGAAGAGCAGCAGAGAGTGATAGAGAAGCTATAGAAGAATTGCTTACAGGTTCAGATATGGTTTTTATTACCGCTGGTATGGGCGGAGGAACGGGTACAGGAGCAGCCCCAGTTATTGCATCAGTTGCAAAAGAAATGGGAGCTTTAACTGTTGCTGTAGTGACTAAGCCATTTAAATTTGAAGGAAAGAAAAGAATGGCATCTGCAGAAAAAGGTTTAGCAGCATTAGTAGAAGAGGTTGATAGCTTAATAACAATACCAAATCAAAAGCTTTTTGAGGTTATGGGTAACAATACAACAATGCAAGACGCTTTTGCTAAAGCTGATGATGTCCTTAAGGGCGGCGTTCAAGGAATCTCAGATGTGATAATGAAAACTGGTAAAGTCAATGTTGATTTTGCTGATGTTAAAGCAGTGATGTCAGAGAAAGGTGTTGCGATGATGGGAACAGGAAGAGCATCTGGCAAAGATAGGGCAACAGAAGCAGCAACAGAGGCAATAGGCAGTGAATTGCTTGAAGATATTAATCTTAAAAATGCCAGAGGTGTATTGGTAAATATAACAGCAAAAGCTCCAACATTGGGAGATCAAGCAGAGGTAGGCGAAGTAGTAGAAAGTATTGCTGATAATGAAAATGCAAATATTATCTATGGTCTTGTATATGACGATTCTGTTGGAGATGATTTATTAGTCACAATTGTTGCAACTGGAGTTAATCATAAAGCACCATCATTAGTTATTGACAATCAACCATCCATAAAACTTAATCCTGTTGGGCTTGATAAAATTAGAGAACCGAATCAGAAGGTTGGCACATCGTCTGCAGAGGAAGCTATTGACTTCCTTGATGTGCCGACTTTTATGCGAAAACAAGTAGATTAAAATGTTGCATATTCCAGTATTACTGGAAGAATCTATTGAGTTTTTAATTCATGACATAGATGGTGTATATTTAGATTGCACTTTTGGAAGAGGTGGTCACTCTCAAGCTATTTTAAATAAACTTTCAAAGTTTGGATCTTTAACTTCAATTGATAAAGATCTTGATGCATATAATTATGGTAAAAATCTTATCGATGATGAGAGACATTCAATACATCATAAATCTTTTTCTGAGATTGATGATATTTTTACCAAAGAAAGTATATCAGGAATCTTATTCGATTTAGGCACATGCTCAACCCATTTTGATGATGCTACTAGAGGTTTTAGTTTTAACAAAGATGCTGAATTAGATATGAGATTTGATCAATCTAAAGGGATAAAGTTGAGAGATTGGATTAATAATGCAGAAGAAGAAATAATTTCAGAAATTCTTTTTAAATATGGTAATGAAAAAAAATCCAGAAAAATAGCAAATCAAATTATACAAAGCAGATCAAAAGCTGAAATCAAAACCACATTGGAATTAGCCTCTATAATTCAAAGCGTATTCCCAGATAAAAAATTTAAAATAAACCCAGCTACAAAATCATTTCAAGCATTTAGAATCTTTATCAATGATGAATTAAAAGAATTGCAGGATGGATTAATCAAGGCAAGCAAGATTTTAAATAAGGGTGGCCTAATAGTAATAATTTCATTTCATTCGCTTGAAGACAGGCTTGTTAAAAATTTTTTTAAAGATGAGATTGTTTCTTACCCTAAAGATATTCCAGTAAACAATAACGTCACCAAAACATTTAATTGCATTGCAAAGAAAATAAAACCTAGCCAGGAGGAAATAGCAAAAAATCCAAGATCAAGAAGTGCAGTAATGAGGGTTTTTCAAAAACTTTAGGATAATGATGAAATACATTTTCACCATATTATTAACAATACTAATTATTTTGTCTTTTGAAAAAATTAAATTGTCATGGGAATTAAATAAATTATATTTCAATAACCAAAATTTAAAAATTGAATACGAGATCTTAAAAGAGGAAAATTTAAAATTATTAACTCAGTTTCACTTAGAAAATCTTCCATCTGGAATTGAAAAACAAGCTAAAGAAAATCTAGGCATGATAAAAAAAGAAGCTAAAGAAATTTATATAGATATAAGTAATGAAGAAGAATAATTTTTTTAACTGGAGATTTTTTGTAATTATTATTACTATTTTTTTTATTTCATTTGCCATTGTTTGGAAATTATTTGATATTCAGGTTACTGATAAAGAATTTTTAGAAAATGAAGGTGAGAAGAAATATGTTACCTATAAAAATATAAAACCAATTAGAGGTACCATTTATGATAAAAATGGTTTTCCATTAGCAATTTCTACTGTTAGTTATGATTTGTATGCATTAAAAGACTATTCAAAGACAAAACATAAGCTATTAAGAGATAAGCTTGGGCTTGAAATTGATTTTCCTTCATCAGGATTTGATAAAAAGACTCTTATTAAAAAAAATCTTGATATTAATCAAATAAACTCAATTAAATCCTTGAAGCACAATAAGCTTGAAATTGAAAGGCGATATGTAAGACATTACCCACTTGGAGAACAAATAGCTCCGTTAATTGGCTTTTCAGGAAAGGATGGAATAGGGCAAGAGGGTGTAGAGTTTATCTATGATAATTCTCTTTCAGGTAAAGAAGGTAATGAAAAATACTATAAGAATGCAAAACAAGAAATTATTTCAAAACCAATTGTTTTAAATATTCCTGAAGATGGTCAAGACATATACTTAACTATTGATGCAACAATACAATTTTACGCATATAAGTATTTAGTTGAATCTATAAAAAATAATAATGCAAAAGGTGGCTCAGTAGTAATCTTAAATAACAAAACATCAGAAGTGCTAGCAGTTGCTAGCTATCCTTCTTATAACCCAAATAGCGCCAATAGAAAAATTCAGAGAAATAGAGTTTTTTTAGATTCATATGAACCAGGATCAGTTTTAAAGCCTATAACAATTTCAGAAGCGATACATCAAGGAATCTATGAAATTGATACCTATCTAGAACTACCTCAAAAAATTTTAATCAATGGCAAACAAATTAGTGATATCAAGAAGTATGAAGAACTTTCAATTGCAGAAATAATATCTAATTCTTCTCAAGTTGGAGCATCAAAAATAGCCTTAGATCTTGGCTTTGATAATATTGCAAAGACATATAAGAAATTTGGGTTTTCCAAACCACAATCTATAGGTTTTCCCTCTGAATCATTTGGATATATTAATATGAGAGAAAATATCTCAGATCATGAAATAGCATCTTTGGGTTTTGGTTACGGAATAACTGCAAATCCATTTCAGATTGCGGTAGCTTATTCTGTATTTGCAAATGAAGGAATGTTGCATAATTTTAATTTAATAAAGAATGATGATTTGCAATTCGAACCAATCAGAGTCATATCATCAGATGCTGCTCAAGCAATTCTAAATGCTTTAAACCAAGTAATTGAGGATGGTACAGGTAAGCTAGCTAAGACAAAGTATAAATCAGGTGGTAAAACAGGTACTGCTCATAAAATTAGAGGAAATGGATATGCAAAAGATCTGTATATTTCATCTTTTGTTGGCATTACCCCAATTGATGAAAAATTACTGACAATATTTGTAAATATTGATGAGCCTGATCTTAATGCATATTCTGGAGGAGATGTAGCAGCACCATTATTTTCAAAAATTGCACAAAATTCTCTTGAATATCTAGAGGTATCTAATGAAGAATAATTTAAATGAAATTCTTGGAATTAAAACTTCATTTAAAATAAAGGAAGATAATAATATCCAGATCTCCTCAAGATCTATTAATAACAAATCAATTTTTTTTGCATTTCAAGGAGTTAATTCTCATGCATCAGAATATATTAATGATGCTTTAAATAAGGGAGCCGAGTTAGTAATTCATGATGATAAAAAATATCAAAGCGACAAAGAAAACATTTTTTATATACAAGATCTAAGAAAAAGATTTTTAAAGTTTTTAATTATTTTTTATGGAATTAATTTAAAAAATTTTTCATTTATTGGAATTACTGGTACAAACGGGAAAACAACCACATCTTATTTCCTCTACCAAATGCTTTTATCTTTAAAAAAAAATGCCCATTACATAGGAACAATAGGTTATTTTTCAAAAAATAAAATTCAAGATGCGGGCACTACTACTCCAAGCATTGTTGATTTGATGAATTATCTAAAAGGACTTAAGCCAAATGAAAAGCATTATATTGTCATGGAAGTTTCGTCTCATGCCTTAGATCAAGATCGCTTGTTTGGACTAGAATTTGATACTGGTGCTATTTTAAATATTAAAAGCGATCATTTGGACTACCATCAAAGCATTACTAATTATGTTAATGCTAAGTTTAAGCTAGCTAGATTTTGTAAATCCATAATAGTTAATATTGACTCAAATAAGAATTATAAAAATCTTAAATTAAAATATCTATCATTGAGCAATTCTAAAAAAACAGCAGATTATTTTTATAAAATTAATCATCACAAAATTGAAGGATCAAAAATTACTTTAACTGCTCTTAAAAAGAAATATAGCTTAGATACCAACATTTTTTTAGATTTTAATATTGAAAACTTTGTTTTTGCAATTTCATTACTTCATGCAATATTAGAAGAATTTAATATTGGAGACATAAATGTTAAAAATTTAATAATGCCAAAAGGAAGGTCAGATTACTTCTTAGTGAATAAAAAAAATATAATAATTGATTATGCTCATAACCCAGATGCTATGGAAAATTTACTGAAAGAGGTTAATAAAAAATTTGATAAATTAATTGTTGTATTTGGTTGTGGTGGAGACAGGGATAAACTAAAGAGACCTGAAATGTTAAATATAGCTTGCTCATATTCAGACAATGTAATCTTTACATCTGACAATTTAAGAAACGAAACTTTTAAATCGATAAAAAATGATGCCTCTCGTGGTAACGAAATATCCAATGTAAGATTTATTAAAGACAGATCTTTAGCTATAAAATGTGGATATCAAGATTTAATGGATAATGATTGTTTACTTATATTAGGCAAGGGTCATGAAACTACTCAAGAAATAAAAGGTAGAAAAATTTTTTATAGTGATTATGAGGTAGTCAATGCTTTTAATTGAATCGACTTTTGAGTTAGCGAAATTATCTGAAGAAGAAATTAAAACTAGATCAAGAATTAAAAATTTTGTTATTGATTCAAGACAGGTTAAGAAAAACTCAGTATTTATTGCTTTAAAAGGTAATAATTTAGATGGAAATGATTTTATTTATGATGCCTTAGAAAAAGGTGCATGCCTTGCAGTAACAGACAATAAAAATTTTAAAGAAGATGCCAATAAAAATATTCTTTATGTTAATGATACATATAAGTTTTTATTAAAAACATCACAAAATCTAGCAGAAAATTTCAATGGTATAAAAATTGGAATCACGGGAAGTAATGGTAAAACTTCAACTACACAGATCTTATCTCATGTAATAAAGTTTTCTTCATCAACTATTAAAAACTTTAATAATGAAATTGGTATGTTGCTAAGTATATTAGATACCAAATATGATTCAAAAGTTCTAGTTATCGAAATGGGGGCAAGAAAGCTTGGAGATATAGATTTTTTATCAAGCATTTTGAAGCCACACATTGGAATAATAACTAATATTGGTAATTCACATATAGAAAATCTTAAAAATCTTGATGGGGTCTTAAAAGTTAAATCAGAGCTAGTAAATAATATTGTAAAAAATGGATCTTTAATCGTTCCAGGAGATAACAACAGGCATCTTAATTTTTGGAAATCCCTCAGAAAGGATATTACAGTTTTCTCATTTGGATTAGAAAATACAAATCATTATTACCCAAAAGAAATGGCCAGTAATCTAGATGGCTTAAGTTTTAATATTAAAAATAATATTTCGGGGAAAAGTATTAAAATTAATTCAAAGCTTATTGGCGATCATAATATCCTTAATATTCTTGCTACATATGCAGCTATTATCGCTGGATCTCTTGATGAGAATTATTTTGTAAAATCTATAGAAGATTTTCAAAATCCAGAAAGACAAAAAATAATGGATTGGATTAATGGATGTATATTATTTAATGATTCTTATAATGCCAATCCCGAATCCATGAAGTCGGCTATTAAAACAATATGCAAATCTGAAAAAAGAAAAATAGTTATCTTTGGGGATATGTTTGAATTAGGCAAAGACGAAGTATATCTTCATCAAGAAGTAGGTGAATATGCAAAAATTGAAGGCGTTGATATATTTATAGGATTCGGAAAATTAGCAAAACACGCAGTAAACAGTTTTGGAAAAAATTCAAAATTTTTTGAAAATGAAGATGAACTTAAAAAATACATAATAGATAATATTAAAAATACAGATATTGTTCTGTTAAAGGGTTCACGAGGAATGTACATGGAGAGGTTTTTAAATGTTTGAATATTTAGGTTCGGTTCTTGTTCAATATGATCCAGGATTTGATGTTTTAAGATATCTTACATTTAGGACTATAGGTGGAACTGTAACAGCTTTATTAATTTCAATTTTATTTGGACCTAAGTTAATTAGTTTTTTAACAAATCTTCAACTTAAACAACATGGAAATGAAAGGGGTCCCGACTCTCATCAAAAAAAAGCAGGAACTCCAACAATGGGAGGCCTATTAATAATTTTTTCTTTGCTTATTTCGACTCTTTTATGGGCAGATCTAACAAATAGATACATATGGGTAGTGCTTTTTATAACCTTTTTTTATTCTTTGATTGGCTTTACAGACGATTATTTAAAAATAAAGAACCAGTCATCTGATGGTCTATCAGGCAAGCAAAAAATTCTCTTTCAAACAATAATTGCAACTATTTCAGTTTCTTATTTATATTTTTCTGCTGAACAGGTAGCAGAAATATCATTTATAACACCTTTTGTTAAAGATTTAATTATTCCAATGGGACCAATTATATTTATTCTTTTTGGTTCTTTTGTTGTAGTTGGTTCCTCAAATGCAGTAAATTTGACCGATGGTTTAGATGGGCTTGCTATTTTGCCCTCAGTATTAATAGCAGGCGCTTTGGGCATCATTGCTTATGCAATCGGTAATGTTTTTATTGCCGAATATCTATATTTACCTCATTTAAAATTATCTGGAGAGCTTATAGTATTTTGTGGCGCATTTATTGGAGCCGGAATAGGTTTTCTATGGTACAACACATATCCTGCTCAAGTTTTTATGGGAGATATAGGATCATTAACAATTGGAGCAATGTTAGGAATATTAGCTGTAATTCTAAGGCATGAGCTTGTATTTGCAATTATGGCAGGAGTTTTTGTTTTAGAGACTTTGAGTGTGGCAATTCAAGTACTGTCATTTAAATACAGAAAAAAAAGAGTTTTTTTAATGGCTCCGATACATCATCATTATGAATTGAAGGGATGGCCAGAACCAAAAATTATTGTTAGATTCTGGATTGTTACATTAATTTTAATTTTAGTTGCTCTAGCAACTCTTAAATTAAGATAATTAAGTGAAATCATTAATTTTAGGATATGGAGTAACCGGGAAGTCTTTTGAGAGTTATTTAAAACTTCAAAACAAAGACTTTGATATTATAGATCCCAAAATAGATAATTTTGAGTTTTCTAAAATTTCAGAATATTCTGACATATATATTAGCCCAGGTATCAACCTAAGAAAAACTTTTCCAAATAAAAATATAGATAATCTAAACTTAATCTCAGATCTAGATATATTTTTCCAGCAAGACAATTCAATAAAAATTGGCATTACAGGGACAAATGGTAAAAGCACTTTATGCTATCACTTATATCAATTACTTAACAAAGAATCATCATGTAATTTAATTGGGAATATTGGCAATCCAGTTCTTGATAATATAAATAATGGAAAAAAGTATTCTGTGATAGAGATATCTAGTTTTCAATTAGAAAAATTAAAATCTAATAATTTAGATTATGCATATATTACTAATATACAAAGAGATCATATAGATTTTCATGATAATTTTGATGATTATAAAAAAATCAAATTAAAAATTTTTGATAATTGCAAGAACCCAATAAATCCAAATATAGAGTTTATTTCAGTTGGGCAAATATATAAATTTATAACTGGAAAAGAGATCATAGATAACTTCCAATTTAAAAATTTACCATATAGATTAGAGAAAATATCTCAAGGAATAATAAATGATTCAAAGTCCACAAATACAGCCTCTTTGAATTACGCTCTTAATACAATTAAATTTTCAAATCTAAATTTGATACTGCATGGAAATCCTAATAAAGAGAAATATAAAAAAATTATAATAAACTCTAGTGTAGATAAGGTTTTTGTATATGGTTCGCAAAAAGCTGAAATTGTAAAAAAACTTGATCATGAAAATATTGAAGTTTTTTCAAATCTTGAAGAATGTATTGATAAGATTTTTAATGAAAATAACAATCCAAATATACTTTTTTCACCAGGCCATCCAAGTCAACCTGATTACATTAATTTTGAAGAGAGAGGTAAAGTTTTTACTGAACTTATAGATAAGAAAATAAATGAAAGCAGATAATATTTTAATAATATCGTTTGTTTCTTTATTAACCATTGGTCTTATAATGGTTGCATCTTCAAGTATATATATTGCTGAAAATTTAACAGGCGATCCTTTCTTTTTTGTGTCAAAGCACATGCTTTTTCTTGGAATAGGCATTATTTGCCTTTTAATATTTTTATATATACCTTCTGATTTTTTCTTAAGAACAGACTGGTTGTTTTTATTATTAAGTTTGACGCTATTAATTGCATTATTTATTCCAAATATCGGTACTGAAGTTAACGGTAGTTTGCGATGGATAGATATAGGCTTTACAAACATTCAGCCCTCAGAGGTTATTAAGTTTTCCATAATTTTATACATAGCTGGATATTGTTATAGAAGAAACCATGAAATTAGTACATTGAGAAGTTTTATGAAGCCATTAGCCCTACTAACTGTTATTAGTTTATTAATAATGTCTCAGCCTGATCTAGGAACATCTGCCATTATTGCAGCGCTAGTTATAGGCATGCTTTTTTATGCAGGCATTTCTTTTTTTCAGTTTATTTTATTATTGATTGTTGTAATAAGTCTGGGAGTTATAGCTGTTGTGTATACACCATATAGGTTTGCTAGATATCTTGCATACTTAGATCCGTTTCACCCAGATGTTGTTCTTGGTAGTGGATATCAACTATCAAATTCTTTAATTAGCATAGGTCAAGGTGGTTGGTTTGGAGTGGGTTTAGGAAACAGCGCACAAAAGAATTTCTTTTTACCTGAGTCTTATACTGATTTTATTTTTGCAGTTACGGTTGAAGAATTAGGTGTGATTGGAGGAATATTTTTGATATGTATGTTTTTAATGCTTTTCTATGGAATTTTAAGAGTTGGATGGTTTTCTATGAAAAAAGAAAGACTTTTTCAGTCCTATATATGTTTTGGGGTATTTTTACTTATTTCAATTCAGGTATTGTTTCATATCTCAGTTAATATTGGTCTTATCCCAACAAAAGGCTTAACACTTCCATTTATAAGCTATGGGGGTACAAGTTTATTAGTTTTAATGTCATTATTGGGCATAGTCTTTAGAATCAATAATGAAAATAAGTTAATCTAATGAATATAATGATTTCAGCTACCAAAACGGGTGGACATGTCTTTCCAGCAGTTGAGGTGGGTAAATATTTTAAATCAAATAATCACAATGTTTTCTTTTTTGGAAGCGGATCAGAGATTGAACTAAAAGCTATTGATGGAAAAAACTTTAAATATTTTTCACAAAGTATTAAATCTTTCAGAGGAAAGGGTTTAATAGGTAAATTTTCAGTCCTATTTTCATTACCTTTGTATGTTTTAAGATCTATTAGGATTATAAAAAAGAATAAGATAGATGCTTTTATTGGTTTTGGTGGTTTTGCAACAATACCAATTAGCATAGCCTCATATTTATGCAAAATACCTGTCTATACGCATGAACAAAATTCTGTACAGGGTTCAGCTAATTCATTGATTTCAAATTTTGCAAAAATTAATTTTTTAGGCATGAAGACAACAAAAGAAATAAGCAGGTCTAAATTTATAGGAAACCCTATTAGGAAAGATTTTGTTTTTTCTCTAAAAAATGAAACTTCAGATTTTATAAAAATTTATGTCACAGGAGGAAGCCAAGGAGCTGAATACCTTAATACAACAATTCCAATGATACTTAGTAAGCTCAATAAGAAAATTCAAGTAAGACATCAATCAGGAAAAGGTAACGAAGCATCGGTAAAAACTCTCTACAATAATTTCAATATTGATGCTGAAGTAAGAGAGTTTTTTATTAATCCAAATGAGAATATTGCTTGGAGTGATTTTGTTGTTACTAGATGCGGCGCCCTAAGTCTAGCGGAGATTTCTTCGATGAATCGTGGCATGGTAATGGTTCCTCTACCAAGTTCAATTGATAATCATCAGTTGCATAATGCTGAATTCTATTTTTCATGTAATTTGGGTATCATTCATGAGCAAAAAAATGATAATGATGAACTTATATCCGCTTTAAATAAATTAATTAAAGAAGAGGTTTATAAGACATGGGAGAGTAATAACATCATTGATCATCATGATGCTGTTAGAAAAATATATGAGAATATTTTAAAAAAATGAAAGCTTTAAAAAGAATTAAAAATATTCATTTTATTGGTATTGGTGGCTCAGGCATGATTGGAATAGCAAAGCTATTAATTAAGAAAGGTTTCAATGTTTCAGGATCTGATATTACTAAAACTATTGAATTAAGAAACCTAGCTTCTTTAGGTGCTAAAGTATCATATCAACATAAAAAAAATAATATTAAGACCAATACAGATCTTGTTGTAGTTTCTTCGGCTATTGGCAAAAGAAATATAGAAATTTTAGAGTCAAAAAAGAAAGGTATAACTATCATCCCAAGAGCTGAAATGCTCTCAAGCATAATGCGTGATTATGAAAGCATTGTTATTGCTGGAAGTCATGGCAAAACAACTACCACAAGTATGATTGCAGAAATATTCAATGAAGCTGCAAAGAGTCCAACATATGTAGTTGGAGGCAAGGTATTAAGCACTAATGAGAATTCAGATTTAGGCACAGGAGATTATTTAATTGCTGAAGCAGATGAGAGTGATGGGTCTTTTCTTAGGCTATATCCAGACATAGCTGTTATTACAAATATTGATGATGACCATCTTTTATTTTATAAGAATAGTTTTGAAAAGTTACTAAATGCGTTTGTTCTTTTTTCAGAAAATATTCCATTTTACGGATATTTAGTTGTGAACATAGATGATAAAAATATCAGAAAAATCTTAAAAAAGATTTCTAGAAAAATAGTAACTTTTGGTTTTTCAAAAGATGCTGATTACGTGCTTAATCAAGATCAGTACAACAATGGAAAAGCATATTTTACTATTACCTCTAAACAGCACAAAAATAAAAAATTTAAATTCACTTCTAAACTTCCCGGTATCCACAATATATATAATGCTGGAGCTTCAGCTGTAATAGCATTTGAAGAAAAACTTGATCCAAAAGACATTTATACAGGTATTAAAAATTTTGATGGCGTTGGTAGGAGATATCAGAAACACTCAATTAAACTTAAAAATAAAAAATTTACTCTAATCGATGATTATGGACATCATCCAGTTGAAGTTGATTCGAATATCAAGGCTATTAAAGAGGAGTTTAAGGATAGTAATATCACAATGATTTTTCAACCACATAGATTTTCTCGAACTGCTCAGCTTTTTCATGAGTTCATTAAAGTGCTTAAACAAGTTGATACTTTAATAGTACTGGATGTTTATGCAGCCAGCGAGAAACCCATAAAAGGAATAAATTCTAAAACTTTGGTTGAAAGCATTAAACAAGAAGGGCATTTATCGGTTCATCATATTCAAACTGAAGCTGAAGTAATGGCTTTTATAAAAGATCAAGCTGATCTAGAAATATTAGTAACACAAGGTGCTGGAAATATTTCAAATATAACAAGTAAGATTATAAATTTATGAAGATTAGTTCTGTCGTTGTTTTATATGGAGGCACATCATCTGAAAGAGAGATTTCACTTCAAAGTGGTCAAAATATTTATGAAGCGTTGCAAAACTTAGGTTATAAGGCTGAATTATTAGACTTTAAGGATCTTGAACATATAGATAAGTTAACAGATTATGATTTTGTTTTTATTGCTCTGCATGGTCATGAGGGTGAAAGCGGATTACTTCAAGAAAATTTAGATAGATTGGGTATTAAGTATTCTGGTTCAGATAGTATAGGATGCAAAAATACATGGAACAAAAGAAGATTTAAGGATTTATTGATGAGTGCTGCTATCAGCACTCCTAAATATCAGAGCTATAAGTCTCTTAATGGTCTAACAATTGAAGACTATAAATCTTTAAGTTTTTTAAACACAAATAATTCAATATTTTTAAAACCTGCAGCAGATGGATCTAGTGTAGATACATTTGAAATTAAGAATGAAAGCGAATTTATAGAAGCAATAAAATCTGTTCATGATAAAGATCGTGAATTCATATTTGAACAAGGGATTAAATTCAAGGAATTTACAGTAACAATAATAGATAAAGATATTTATCCACCCATTGAGATTTTAGCAGATGGAGATTTTTATAATTATGAAGCTAAATATATTTCAGAAGATACTCAATTAATAAAAGCAGAACTCTCAGATGAAGAACAGTTAAAGATTCAAGAAATAGCAATCCAAGCATTCAATATTTCAGGTGCTAGTGGCTGGGGCAGGGTTGATTTAGTACAAGATATCTTTAAAAATTTTTACATTTTAGAAATAAATACAGTGCCTGGGATGACTTCTCATAGTTGCGTTCCAAGATCAGGGTCACTATCAGGATTAACTTACAATGATGTTGTTAAGAATATAATCAATGCTTCTTTATAAATACAAAGTTTATTTATTTTTAGTATTACTAGCATCTTGCTCAAGCGATCAAAAAAATTTTTCATTCAGTGTAGATTTTCAATCAGGCTCACTTTTTAAGTCCCAAGCTTTATTTTTAAATAATCTTTCTAAGACTGAATCAAGAGGAGAGATAGAGAGTTTAATAGCTGAACAGGATTGGATATTATATTACTCAATAAAATATGAGAAAGATAAAAAGGTCAGTATAAGCATAGAAAATAAAGTCCCCATTTTTATTCTCAATGATAAATATTATGTAGATAAAAATTTTTCTACTTTTAAATACGATAATTCAAATTTAGGATTTATAAAAGTTTTTTCACCAATTGATGAAATTAAAAATGCTAAGACATTAATTGATTTTTTTGAAATTCTAGATAACAAATATATACCAAATCTTATAGAGTACAGCTATACATCAGGATGGATAGCTAGCAATGAAAAAACCAGAATTTCAATGGGAAAAATTTTAAGTAATGACAAATTAATCCGATTAGAAGAAACAATAAATTACTTGAATCAAAATACAAAAATACCTAGTATGATAGATGTTAGATATAAAGATGGAATTGCAATAAATTATGGCGAATAATAAAAAGAACTCTAATGTTGTAGTTGGACTTGATATTGGTACCTCTAAAGTAGTATGTCTAGTTGGCGCTTATAGTGAAAATGGAAAATTAAATGTATCTGCTCTTGGCTCTTATCCATCAAGTGGGCTAAAAAAAGGTGTTGTAGTAAATATAGATGCTACAACTGATGCTATAAAAAAAGCAGTTGAGCAGGCTCAAAAAATGATTGAAGAGCCTATTAAAAGTGTTTTTGTTGGTATAGCTGGTAATCATATCAAAAGCCTTAATTCACATGGAGCTGTTGGAATAAAAGATAAAGAAGTTAAACCAGCAGATATAGATAGAGTTATAGACTCTGCGCAAGCAGTGTCTATTCCTTCCGACCAGAAAGTTCTTCATGTATTACCACAAGAATTTATAATTGATGATCAAGATGGCATAAAAGACCCACTTGGTATGTCTGGGGTTAGACTTGAATCTAAAGTCCATTTAGTAACTTGCTCTAATAGCGCAATTTTAAATATTGAGAAGTGTGTAAAAAACTGTGGTTTAAAAGTAAATAAATATGTTCTTGAACAGTTAGCAAGCTCTTATTCAATTCTTTCAGATGATGAGAAAGAATTAGGAGTTTGTTTGGTAGATATCGGGGGTGGTACAACTGATATTGCTATATTTAATTCTGGTTCTATTGTATTCACTGGGGTAATTCCAATTGCTGGAGATCAAGTAACTAGTGATATTGCTCAAGCTTTAAGAACTCCAACATCTCAAGCTGAAGACATAAAACAAAAACATGGTTGTTCCGTTGCTGAATTTACAAAAGATGATGAGACTATTGAAGTCATGGGCGTTGGTGGAAGGCCTCCGCGTGAATTATCAAGAAGATCTCTTGCTGAGATAGTTGAGCCTAGATATGTAGAATTATTTGAGCTTGTAAAAGCTGAAATCTCAAGGAATGGTTTTGAAAATGATATTCCTGCTGGAATAGTTCTTACAGGCGGCACTTCTAAGATGGAAGGAGTAGTAGAGCTTGCAGAATCAATTTTTCAGACATCAGTAAGGCTTGGAATACCAAATGATTTTTCTGGCATGGAAAATATTCTCCAAAATCCAATATATGCAACTTCAATTGGCCTTGTTGAGCATGGATATTCTCAAGTTTCAAGTGATCTAATCGCTGAACAAAATGAATCAGTTTTTTCAAAGTTATTTAAGATTATAAAAAGCGAGTATTGATTAAAAAAAAATTTTAAATTAGAATGCCGCTACCTTGGTTTTTATAACGATATAAAAATCTTTAACCATAAGGAAAAAAATGAAAAATTACGAATTAGTAACAATTATAAACCCAAACCTTTCTTCTAAGGTTGATGCAATCAAATCAGATCTTGAAAAACTACTTTCAGATAACAGCTTTAATATTGTAAAAACAGAAGATATTGGTAGAAGGCAATTAGCTTATACAATCAATAATCATCATAAGGGTCACTATTTAATATATTCCTTAGAAGGCAATCCTGCTGGTTTGTCAGAAATTGAAAGCAAGCTGAAATATAATGAGTCAATAATTAGGTATACAGTTCTTAAAGTTTTTTCTCATTCTGATGCAGATTCAGCTCTTTTTGTAGAATCAAAAACAAAGAAAAAACAGCAAGCAGATAATCCTGCTGAAGAGAATAAATCCAAAGAGGTTAAAGAATCTGCTGAAATAGCAAAAGATACCTCTAGTAAAGGAGAAGAGAATGAGTAAGTTTGAATTACCTAAAAATGTCAGTTACAAAGATGTCGATGTTTTAAAACAATTTATCACTGAGACTGGCAAAATTATACCTGCTAGAGTCTCAGGTGTTTCTGCGTCTAATCAAAGAAAAGTTACAAAATATATTAAAATTGCAAGGTTTTTAGCTTTATTGCCTTATACAGATAGTCATAAATAAAATGAAAATAATATTATTAGATAGAATACAAAAACTTGGTGAGATTGGCGACGTTGTCGAAGTCAACTCTGGCTATGCAAGAAATTTCTTAATACCTCAAAAAAAAGCTGCTTTTGCTAGCGAAAAAAATATTGCTGAGGTAGAGGCTAGAAAAGAAGAGCTTGCAGCAAAGTCACAAGATGAATTAGTAGCTGCTCAGGCAAGAGCTGATAAGCTTTTAGATAAAGAATGCGAAATATCCGTACCAGTAACTGAAGAGGGTGCCCTTTATGGTTCTGTTGGTACTAGAGAAATTTCGGAAGCTTTTGCTGCGCTTGATATTGAAATAGATAAAAGCGAAGTACAGTTACCAGATGGTGCTCTAAAAGAACAAGGTGAATTTGATATACAAATCATTGTTCATCCTGAAGTTTCTACTCAGGTAAAAGTAAAAGTATCAGCAGAATAGTTGTTTATTTTTAAATATGATGTAAAAATCATATTCCTATGTCTGAAACAACTGTTAACCTAAACGAGCAAGTCAGAGAAGCAGAAAGAGCTGTTCTGGGCGGTCTTATGCTTGAAACAGAAAGGTTCGACACTGTAATACAAGTAATTAATGAAAATGACTTTCAAGGTAAAGATCATCAGATAATTTTTCAGTCAATGTCTGAGCTTATTGAAGACAATAAGCCCCTTGACCCTATTACAGTATCAGAACAATTAGATAATAAAAATAGTCTCAATAAGGTTGGTGGTAAAAACTATTTAATTGAACTTGCAACTTCAACTCCTACTGCAGCAAACCTTGAAGCATATGCTGAGATAATAAGACAGAGATCAATTTCTAGAAAATTAATGCAAGCGAATTCTGAAATTGGAGAATTAATAAACAATCCTCAAGGTTTAGATGGTGAATCTCTTTTAGATGAGGCTGAAAGAAGAATATTTGCATTAAATGATGAGGCTTCTAAGTCAGATAGTAGCCTTTCATCAATGAAAGATTTAATTCCTAGAACAATAGATAGGCTCCATGAATTGTCAAATAAAAGAGATGGATTGATTGGATCTTCAACTGGTTTTAAGGATTTAGATAAAAAACTTCAAGGCTTACAGAAAGGCGATTTGGTTGTAGTGGCGGGTAGACCAAGCATGGGTAAAACCTCATTTGCTATGAATATTGCTGAGAATGTTTTATTAGATGAAGAATCCAAAGGTGCTGTTTTAATTTTTAGTTTAGAAATGCCTGGTGAATCTCTTACAACAAGAATGCTATCTGGCATGAGCAAGCTAGATCAGCAAAATGTTAGATCAGGAATGTTGAAAGATCAGGAGCTAAGAGAGCTTTTATCAGAAGGTGAGAAGTTAAAAAATATGCCTTTATGGATAGATGACAGCTCTATACTTTCTCCAATGGAGTTAAGAGCCAAGGCAAGAAGATTAAAAAGACAAGAAGGAGAGCTTTCTTTAATTGTTGTAGATTACCTTCAATTAATGCAATTGCCATTATCAGTAGAAAATAGAGTAAATCAGATTTCAGAAATATCAAGATCATTAAAGTCACTAGCTAAAGAATTAGATGTTCCAGTCATAGCTTTATCACAGCTCAATAGAGCAGTTGAACAAAGACCAAATAAGCGTCCTATCATGGCTGATTTAAGAGATTCAGGTGCTATAGAGCAGGATGCAGATGTTATATTATTTATTTATAGAGACGAGGTTTATAACGAAGATTCTGAGCAAGGAAATAAAGCAGAAATCATAATTGGAAAGCAAAGAAATGGACCAATCGGAACTGTGAATCTTACCTTTCTTAAGGAGTATACTCGTTTTGAAAACTTCTCTAATGATGGATTTTATGATTCTTTTGAATGAAGCAACTCAGCCCAGAATTATTAATAGATCTTGATCTTATAAGAGAAAATACTCTTAAGCTAAAAAATCTAACAACCAATCATTCAAAATTTATGGCCATTCTTAAATCGGATGCTTATGGCCATAACATTAAAAAAGTTTCAAAAGCTATAGACGATATTGTTGATGGATATGGAGTTGTAAAATTAGAGGAAGCAAAAAAATTAAGAGAGGTATCTGATAAAAAAATTCTATTAATGCAAGGTATCTATAATGAGGATGATCTCTTAAATTTACAAAAATACAATATTAATACAGTTATTCATAATGAGTATCAGTTAGAAATACACAAAAAATTAAATGAATTTTCTGGGGTTTGGTTCAAAATAAACACAGGGATGAACAGGCTTGGATTCGAGCTTGATGAGTTTTTAAAGATCATTTCTTCAAATCCAAAAATTAAAAAATTCACTTTAATGACTCATTTAGCTGCATCAAAAAATAAAGAAGAGAAGCTTAATACAGAACAGTTTAATTTATTAAAGAAAGCAAAAGAAAACCTTCGTATCGATGTTCAGGTAAGTGCAGTTAATACCGGGGGTTTAATTAATTTTCCAAATTATCATTATGATTGGGTGCGCGCCGGTATAGGTATATATGGAGGATTCTCAGGTAATTTAGATTTAAAGACTGCAATGACCTTGAGAGGAAGAGTGATTAATATTCGAGATATAAAAAAAGGAGACAGGGTTGGTTATGATGGCAGAGCTGTTGCAAAAAAAGATCTAAAAATTGCAACTATCTTTATTGGTTATGCCGATGGCCTTCCGCAAAACCTAAGGGATGGAACAAAAGTACTTATCAACAATAAAATTGCAGAAATTTTTGGAAAAATTAGTATGGATCTTACCACTATAGATATTTCGAAAGCTGGTAAATGCCAAATAGGTGATTGGTGCGAATTTTTTTCTCCAAAACTCTCCATCAATCTAATATCAGATACAAACTCACTTATACCATATGAGTTAATGACAAAAATAACTCCAAGAGTTAAAAGAAAATTTATAAACGATAATTCTTAAATTTTATTTAATTATTCCATTTCACTATTAGCACGAATCTGTTATTCTGTTATCCCATCATGACAAACTTATATGATGGAAAAACCAAGTATATTTTCATAACTGGAGGAGTAGTATCTTCTCTTGGTAAAGGTATAGCTGCAGCTTCATTGGGAGCCTTATTAGAGTCAAGAGGCTTAAAGGTTTCTTTAATAAAAGTTGATCCATATATCAATGTCGACCCTGGAACCATGAGTCCCTTTCAGCACGGTGAGGTGTTTGTTACCAATGATGGCACTGAAACTGACTTAGATTTAGGTCACTATGAAAGGTTTGTAAGATTTGAGGCCTCAAGAAGAAATAATTTTACTGCTGGCAAGGTATACGAAACTGTTATAAGAAACGAAAGAAAAGGGAATTATCTAGGTGGTACTGTTCAAGTCATTCCTCATATCACAAATGAGATAAAAAGAAGAATTGTTGATGGTGGTAAAGGTAAAGATATTGCTATTGTTGAGATTGGAGGGACAGTTGGTGATATTGAAAGCCAGCCATTTGTAGAAGCTCTTCGTCAAATGGCTTTAGAGTTACCATCAAATAGGTGGGCATTTGTTCATTTAACTCTTGTACCATATATCTCTGCTTCTGGTGAATTAAAAACAAAACCTACTCAACACTCAGTGAAAGAGCTTAGATCACTGGGTATTAGCCCTGATGTTCTTATATGCAGATCTGAACAAGAGCTACCAAGAGATGAAAAAGAAAAAATAGCATTATTTTGCTCTGTTCCTAAAGAAAATGTTATCTCTATGCAAGATGTAGAAACTGTATATTCAATCCCTTTAATATTAAATAAACAAAAAGTTGATGAAATTGTTTTATCTAAATTAAATCTAAAAAGAACTTCTGCAAATCTTAATGATTGGAAGAGGGTTGTAAGAGGGAAGCTTAATCCTCAAAGCGAAGTAAATGTTGCTTTTGTTGGAAAATATACTGAACTTAAAGACTCATATAAGTCTCTTAATGAAGCTCTTGAGCATGCAGGAATAAAAAATAAAGTAAAAGTTAATATTAACTTTGTTGAGGCAGAAACATTAACATCAAAAAATATTAGAGGTGTGCTTAAAAATGCTGATTCAATTCTTGTACCTGGTGGATTTGGCGAGAGAGGTGTTGAGGGTATGATTTTGGCTTGTAAGTTTGCGCGGGAAAATAATATTCCTTATTTAGGGATATGTTTAGGCATGCAAATAGCAATTATTGAATACTCAAGAAATGTTTTAAAACTCAAAGATGCAAATAGTACAGAATTTAATGCAGAGACAAAAAACCCTGTAATTGCATTGATTACTGAATGGAATGATATTTCAGGTAAAAAAGAAAAAAGAACACAAGATTCTGATTTAGGAGGCACTATGAGATTGGGTGGCCAGTTATGTAAGATTAAAAAAGGTTCAAAAGTTCACAAAATGTATAAATGCTTGGAAATTGTAGAAAGACATAGACATAGATATGAGGTAAATCCATTATTTAAAGAGCATGCTGAAAAAGCAGATTTAAATATAGTGGGTACATCAGTAGATGGAAACTTAGTTGAAATGGTTGAATTGCCTAATCATAAGTGGTTCTTAGGATGTCAATTTCATCCTGAGTTTACTTCAAATCCTAGAGATGGACATCCTATTTTCAATAGCTATATTAAGAGTACAATAAGCTAATGAATAATATAAAACTAAGAAATTTTGATATTTCAAACTCATCCAAACTTACCCTAATGGGAGGCATGAATGTTCTTGAATCAAGAGATTTAGCTCTCAAAGTTGCTGAAGAATTTAAAACTACATGTGACCGTTACAATATAAATTATATTTTTAAAGGCTCTTTTGATAAAGCCAATCGAAGTTCATTGAGTTCATACAGGGGACCCGGTCTTGAGGAAGGTTTAAAGATTTTACAAGAAGTTTCATCTACTTTTGATATTCCTGTAATAACTGATTTTCATGAACCACATCAAGCAAAATCTGTTGCAGATGTATGTGAAATTATTCAGGTTCCAGCATTTCTTGCACGTCAAACTGATTTAGTCCAAGCAGCAGCTGAAACCAATAAAATAATTCAATTTAAAAAACCTCAATTTCTATCTGCACCTGAAATGAAAAATATGATAGAAAAGTGTGTAGCAGCTGGTAATGAAAAAGTAACTTTATGTGAGAGAGGAAATTCATTTGGATATAATAATTTGGTAGTTGATACATTAAATTTTCAAATCCTTAAATCTTTTGAAAAACCAGTTATATTTGATGTTACTCACGCTCTTCAATTACCAGGCGGGCTAGGAAAGGCAACAGACGGAAGAAGAGAGTATCTATTAAATCTTGCAAGAGCAGGTATTTCACAAAAAATTGCTGGCTTATTTTTAGAAGCACATCCAAATCCAGATGAAGCAAAGTGTGACGGGCCATGTGCATTGCCACTTCATTTAGTTGATTCTTTTTTGAAACAAATTAAAGACCTTGATGATTTTATTAAATCTCAAGATGACATTGAAATTAAATAATTAAATAATAATGACAAAAATTACTTCATTGAAAGCAATTCAAATTTTGGATTCAAGGGGTGTTCCTACAATCTCATGTAAGGTTGAGTTAGAAAACGGTCACATTGGTGAAGCAAAAGTCCCAAGTGGTGCTTCAACTGGAGCCAAAGAGGCTCTTGAGCTTAGAGATAATCAAAAATCATTCCATGGTAAAAGTGTTAAAAAAGCAGTAGATAATATTAATACAAGCATACAAAATGAAATCCGTGGTATGGACTCCTATGATCAAGCTCTTATAGATAATAGATTAATAACTCTTGATGGCACCAAAGATAAATCTAATTTAGGTGCAAATGCCATTTTAGCAACATCTCTTGCAATAGCTAAGGCTGCATCTTTAAGCAGAAAAGTTGAACTTCATGATCATATGAATTGGCTCTATAAGCAGATGTTTGGTATAGATCTTATACAGAGGTTACCTATGCCCATGCTAAACATACTAAATGG